>ENA-OQBT01000928-OQBT01000928.1-human-gut-metagenome-genome-assembly--contig:-NODE-928-length-14614-cov-44.638780_pt1 | contig 14614 bp, 9 predicted proteins | sample MGYA00242749_ERZ504557 | MGnify/ENA primary metagenome ERZ504557 (study PRJEB26092, sample SAMD00036243) | human gut metagenome | host: Homo sapiens | study: EMG produced TPA metagenomics assembly of... | reverse complement strand
TGGATGCGGTCATCTTTTCGAAAAGCATGGAGTTTTCGGATGAACTCAATTTCCATTCCATTTTCGTGAGCAATCTTTTCCGCATTCTGACGGACCTGTTCCGTAAGGGGCTGGGAGAAACTGGTGGGATAATCAAAAATACGGATACCGTTGAGTTTCATATAGCAGTCATTGCTTCCGCATGGCTCCAGTTTGGGATATATCCCTGAATGATCATGCGGTCATAACAGGTAATGATGCCATGAATTTTATCAGCGTATTTATCAGTGAGTAACATATAAAAACCCCCTTTTTCTTTAGAATAACACAAGGGGTAGAAAATAAAAATAACTTTTCCGGTTTATCCGGGTTAGGTTAGACGGAGGAAGAACATATAGTTGTTCTTATACCGGCACATTAGAAGAACCTTATATGTCCGCTGGAGTTGTTCAATATTATGTTTATAGCGAAGGTTGGAGAATATGGTTTGAAGCCTATTCAAGCTAACAGAAAACCAAAGAATAGCACCAAACTGATAAACCAACCTTAGATATCTATTTAATTGACAAATTAAAGGTGGCAAAGTATATGAGGCAGCAACTACCTACCTCATATACTTTTGCCTTTTAATTCCCTCATCTGTTCTTTCATCCATTTATTTCACTGACTTTTCTATAAAACCCAAGATTGCTGAATATGCTTGTACAATCCATTCTGATCAAGCAGATCATTCGTTACCTCAATATCGTAAGATGGCTCTTCCTGTTGGAAAAACGTTCCTTGCGCATCCACTATAACAATCGTTCCATTTTTTATTTTTGTCCATACCGAAATAATACAATATCTCCTTTTTTATACTTCACCTCATCCATGCGTTTCCTCCTTTCTATTTCATACTACCTGAACTTCCACTATTTTGTTTCTATACAGAACTTTCATTTGATTTCCTTTTTTATCTTTTACAATTGCTTCTTCATCTGATACAAAATATACATCTACACTTTCTTCTTCAAAATTTTTGTTAATCTCTTGCATTATTTTGTATTGGCTAACTGTATGCAACCCTTTTATAGTATAACTATTTTTCATTATCATTTTCCTTTCTTTTATTTCCAAAACTTCCACCATTTCTTATTTGATTCTTCTTGATTTTCTATCAACATTTTTTGCTCTGTTACCATGTGGATCTGTTGTTCCTGATCTAACAGCTTCTGGCATTCCATAAGTCTTTTGCTTAATTCATCTATCTGTTTATTTTTATGCTCTAGCTCATTACGGAGCAGATCAACAATAGCTTGATTCACTACATCATCTGCTTTCGCTAATTGCGCAACATCTTTCGCATCTTTCGCAACATCAACCTTATAATGCTTATAAATCCTATATTCTATAGTTTCGCTAATTTCGAAACTTCCTTTCGCATCTTTCGCGATATGATTTTTCCTACACCATGCTCTAACAGCTTGTTCAGATACTCCGCATGTCTCAGCAATTTCTCTTGTTGTTTTCATGTTTTCTCCTTATACCACTAGTTATAAACCATATATACGAAACTGTCATATTTAAAATCGAGAGTTCTGTTCGTATTTTACTGTATTTCTATCAAAATTAAATTTGATAGTGTTTTGCGCTGGTATAATCATACTCTCACAATCACTGCGCTTTCATATACTCTGAAAGAATATATCTATAAGTTTTCCGATTTTTGTTATGCATTATTTTCAACTAAATACTTCATATATCCAAACCGGCTCTTCACATCTTTTTTGTTCTGCAGAGATTTATATTTTCGTAACAAATAGTGATAGATGTCCAGATCATGACGTCCTGCATCTGTTGGCTCATACTCTACATGTTCCTCTGCAAGCAGTGCCAGTTCTTCCAACTGTGATCGATTAAATTCATTGCCACATGCTTCAGACCATAACGTAAATTTACTTTCAAGAACCGCATTTTGTTCCTGATCTGCAGTCGAATCAGAGTCTGGACAATATTCCGGAAAATCGTATATTTCCATCTGCCCATGTATTTGCTCTTGTTCTGCAGTACACTTTTTTATTTTAAATTTAATTGCCCGCGTTAAACGCCCTTTGGTTATTTTTTCGTATTCAAATTCAATATCTGTAACTTCATTTATGTCTTTCTTACATTTTTGTAGCACTTTATTAAATTCTCGAAAGCTCTCATTATTTTTATTTGTTGCCCCCATTAGTTCTCTTAAATCTTTAAGCTCTACAGTCCATTCTCTCCTGTATAATTTGTCCTTTAAAAGAGGATATAATTTTAGAGAATATTTTGATTTCAAACGCAAAGAATAGTCTAATGTATATTCAATATATCCTTTTTCAGCCAATCCAAAAAATGCTTCTTTGAGTTTTGGATTACAGTCGATCGTTATTGTTCTTTTTCCGAAATCTGGATCACTCACAATAACTCTTGCGTCCGAAAATAAATTTACTTTTATATAATCCCCATTATTATTCAAATCAATTTTTATTCTTGAACCAAGAAGTTTGTCAAGACTCTTTTCAATTTCGCTGCTTTTCAATTTATTGGGATACTCATATCCAAGTAACCTTAAATATTCATCAATAGTAAAGACTACTTCCGAACTTTCTTCTTCTCTTGCATTTATTTTAGCCAAGTATGTATCAATCAATCTCATTTCTCCAAGGTTGTATTCTGAAAACTTTGACCATATTAAAGGTTTCGATTTTTCGACTATATAATTTTTAGTTAATGTATTTTTTTTAGACATGAGCCACCTCCTATTCCCTATTATAATATAATAGTGGTATATTGTCAATCTTTATATACCACTATATGCCGCAAAAAATACCACTATATACCGCAAAAAATACCACCGTTATACCGCAAAAAATACCACTATATACCGCAAAAAATACCACTATATGCCGCAAAAAATACCACCATTATACCGCAAAAACGTTGATTTTACGCTGTTTATTAACTCCGTAAACAAGTAATTAAACAAGTAATTAAATAAAATATTAAACAAGCTAACTAACACGCGCGTACGCGCAAGGTTAGTTGGCTTGCTAGTTTTTTCAATCAAAATTAAATTTGACCGTAGCGGTGAATTATGCTATAATTCAATCAAAATTAAATGTGAAAGTAGTGAATAGCATGAACGAAAAATCAATGCAAAAGATAAAAGAATATGCAAAAGAGCGTAAGGATCTATATCTGCAGTATAGTGTTTCGGAAAAAAATATTCCGGAAAGTATCAAAAAACAGAACAAAGAAAATCTGAAACTGATGCAAGATGCACTGGCAACATTAGGCGTTCGATTGAATATCAAAGATGGAGAGATCTCGCTTCTGATGCACACATCAAATTTTGTAGATCGTAAAACAAGGAGAGCTGGCCGGAAAAGAACATATGCGTTAAAGGAGCAAGAACAAGGAAACTACACAGCAGATGCATACCGGTTTTCAGATGTGATATTGCTGATTGAAGAAAAAGGGGATAAGGAGACGCAAATCATTCTTGGAATGAGTGAATCGACTTATTTCCGGCATAAAAAGAAAATGAAAGCCAGTGAATACTACAGTTTGTTAGACCCACAAAAAATGACGGATCGGATGTATCTGGAATCCGTAAAAGGCAACAACTACTTTTAGACTTTCAATTTTAATTTCGGTAGTACTATTGACGACAGAAATAAGCTATTGTAAAATAACTGCAGAAGTAAGGTGGCCTCGTCGCAATTGGAGCGGCGCTAGCGCAAACTTTTAGGACAGGAATAAGATAACCCACAGCAATTGGAGCGGTGCAAGTGTCAATTCCTGTCCGTTTTTTATTATCTGACAATTACAGACTGCAGAACGAAAATTGTGTTTGAAAAAGAGACAATTAGGGGATACTTGAAAAGCTTATGGTCATATGCTATAATGCCTATAGGCAAAACGATAGAAAGTGCTCATATGGCACAACAAAACCCCCACGAGTTCGCACCTCGTGGGGGTTTTTATGCCGTTTTGGGTGGGTGGCTTAAACCCCAAGGTTGCTACCAGTCATTCTTGTCCAACCATTTGCAGATGTAGTAGGCAACTACACTCGCCAGGACAGAAAGTATAAACGATAGAAATTCACTCATATGGCACACCCCCTTTCTCTACCTGTCTAGGGTGGTAGCTTATCCAGTATAGCATATGACATTTAATACTGTCAATTTTAAAACTGACAGTATTAGAGGAGAAATCAACAAAATACGTATGTTTGTGTGTTTATCGAAACCTGTACCAATTTCGTTTTAGATATGCTCTGATTCCAAGATAAAGTGTATGAATCAGGAACAACAGCACAACCAGATTGATGGGAATAAAATTCCGTATGAAATCTCCAAACCATATCAGGCATGCCAGGCTTAGCAACCAGACAGAAAGACTGATTGTGTCAGCGTACTGGTTCGCATAATGCTTACAACCTTTTATAGCACAAATTGCAAGTAAAGAAATACTTCCGACACCAAGCAGTAAAATCATCAGTATCCAGAGAAGACAGTGAATAACCATAGATGCAACAGGATGTGGAACCATATCACCCAATTGTGACGCCCAATTTGCCGCTTTAAATAGATTTTCCGTGCAAAGGCATATAAAAGTCCATGTAGAGTCGAAAAACGCCTTAAAATCGCGAATAAAGGCGTCAGAGTAAAATGCAGTAAATAAAGTGACTATAATTCCGTATAGTAATGACACCACAAAAAATGTCTGATGTGAGAGTGTACGTGCTTGATATTCCTGTTTCAGCTGTTTTTCCAGTATTTCAGATCTCAATCTTGCCTGTTCATACACCTGTTCGTTCAAAGAACGTCTATAGGCCTCTGTTTCCTTTCTTTCTTGTTCTGCTTTTTCCTGTGCGGTCTGCAACTGCCTTTCCCTGTTGGAATACTCTGACCTAACGGCTTCTACCTCGGCTAGGGCGTTTTGGATGTTCTTTTGCAATAGAGTGTTTTGTTTCTCTAATTCCTGATTTTGTTGAAATATCACATCGCTGTTGTTCAGCTTCTCGATCTGATCTGCCTGTTCGGCTATTTTCTTCTTTTGCTGTTGCACGATCAATTCCAGCTCTTGCTTCTCGGATGATGTCCTGGACTGCAGATTCTTCAGTTCCAGGTAAAGACTCTCCGCCTTGTCCAATGCTTCGGAGAGCTGCAAGTCTTTTTTCGATAGCTGCATCTGCATCTCTTCGAGTTGGCTCATCAACTGCTCTTGTAGCTCTAAGTCGTTGTAATCGCTCATGTAGTGCCCCCTTTGCCTTTTCTCTCAGTTCTTCCAATTGTTTGACCAAGGTCTCTTTCAGTTCCGACAATTTATCGAATTGCAGAGACAGCAAATTATACTTTCGAATGTTCCGATTCGTCTCACAGCGTGAGGATATGACACCTTTTTGCTCCATTTTCCTTGCTACATATCCTTCATGAATGGTCGGGATCTGCTCTTTTCCCTGTCTTTCATAGCTTCGGTGATCGATCTGCAGATTAGGTTCAAGGTATTGATTACAATATTGCGCCCAACGCATTCTCCATTCTTCCACCTTTTCTGTTTTATTCCAGTCGTTAGCCTCCACGGTTACTCTTTGCCACATTTTTCTGCCTTTTGCTCCGATTTTTTGTAAGCCTGTTTCAGAATCAATGATTGGAATTTTTTGGCCGGATTCGTCTAATTTATATCCCTTTTTCTCTTTCTGTCCCCATGTCCCATTTTTGGTGAGTGGTCTTGTTGTTCCCAAAATATGTGCATGATGGTTTCCTTGTTTCCAATGGATATTTGCATCGACACACATGCCCTCATCCGCAAGACTCTGTGCAAATTCATGCACTAACTTCTTACTTTGTTCCAGATCAAGTTCATTGGGAATAGCAACCTCCCATTCTCTAGCAAGCCTTGCATTACTTTGTGATTCCACTTTATGGACAGCATTCCAAAGTGTCTCTCGATTTTGATAGGACTCTGGCGCATATTTGCACAAGATTACTTCGGAAAATACGACTCCATTCTTTTTTCGATAGTCATGGATGATTCCTGTTTCCATATCTTCTAATTTATCAGCAGATCGATAAGCAGAGCTTGCAACTGCTGACTGTCCTTTTCCACGGCTGATGTTTTTTATAGAACAATGATAAATTGCCACGATTGCAAATCTCCTTTCGTATCCTACTGATTTTAAATGGGGTTGAGGGGCGAAGCCCTCACGCGATTACAGATATACTCACTTGTGAGTGTGTCTGTAAGTGCGCCCTTAACAAGTTAAGGGATTATTGAAATGTAGTTTACCACAATTTTGATTTTGTATCAAGAATATGTTAGACTATATAAAAAGGAGAGTGATTTATAATGTCAGAAATAAGATCAACAGAAGAACGGATTGCCGAACTGGATAAGAAGATGGAACAGATTAAAGCGCAGAAAAAGGCAATCTTACAGAGAGAGAAAGAAATACAGCGAAAAGCGCGTACCAGAAGATTGATTGAGGTTGGAGGAGCGGTAGAATCTGTTTTGGGGCATCCAATTGAAAAAGAAGATATCCCAAATCTTATTGCCTTTTTGGAACAGCAAGAAAAGCGTGGAAATTACTTTTCAAAAGCTATGAAAAAAATAGATATTCTTTAAATGTTTTATTGCTAATTTATAGAGTGTGGTTTATAATTATTTTAGTACATTTCAACAATGATTTCAAATAAGGCAGAGGTGGTTCCAGTGGTTAAATAAATTTGTATCTATCATATAGTAGTGATGTCTCAAAACAGAAAGGTTAAAAAAGGGAAAATAAATGAAAACAAAAATCCAGAAATTTTTACCGGGTATATTTTGTATATTGTCACTATTCATATTTAGCTCTGTCACAGCATATGCAGAAGAAAACACAGATTCAAAAATTGCAGATTTAGAGAAAAAATATGACGTACAAATAGTAAAAGCTAATGGATATAGCCTGATGGACGATTCTACATTAAATGATTTGGAATCAAAATTAAAAGCTGGACAACATGCCAGAGAAGAAAATCAGAAGAGTTATGACGAATATATTGATCAACTAGAAAAATCTGGAAGAATCGATAATTCTACAGCTGATGAAAATACCAATTTCCGTGCAGGTTTATCACGAACATATTTCCATAATGTAGGAAGTTTAGTTCCTAATGGAACTACTATTCGTTGTAATATGACAGGTAGAACCATGCTAGATGGATATGGAAACACTCTTTGGAGCTCTTTAGATTCACATTCCAGCCGTTTGAGTAGTGGATATGGAACTGATTGGAGAGAAACTGATTTTTCTTACAATAGGTTAGACGGAGGAAGAACATATAGTTGTTCTTATACCGGCACATTAGAAGAACAACTATATGTCCGCTGGAGTTGTTCAATATTATGTTTATAGCGAAGGTTGGAGAATATGGTTTGAAGCCTATTCAAGCTAACAGAAAACCAAAGAATAGCACCAAACTGATAAACCAACCTTAGATATCTATTTAATTGACAAATTAAAGGTGGCAAAGTATATGAGGCAGCAACTACCTACCTCATATACTTTTGCCTTTTAATTCCCTCATCTGTTCTTTCATCCATTTATTTCACTGACTTTTCTATAAAACCCAAGATTGCTGAATATGCTTGTACAATCCATTCTGATCAAGCAGATCATTCGTTACCTCAATATCGTAAGATGGCTCTTCCTGTTGGAAAAACGTTCCTTGCGCATCCACTATAACAATCGTTCCATTTTTTATTTTTGTCCATACCGAAATAATACAATATCTCCTTTTTTATACTTCACCTCATCCATGCGTTTCCTCCTTTCTATTTCATACTACCTGAACTTCCACTATTTTGTTTCTATACAGAACTTTCATTTGATTTCCTTTTTTATCTTTTACAATTGCTTCTTCATCTGATACAAAATATACATCTACACTTTCTTCTTCAAAATTTTTGTTAATCTCTTGCATTATTTTGTATTGGCTAACTGTATGCAACCCTTTTATAGTATAACTATTTTTCATTATCATTTTCCTTTCTTTTATTTCCAAAACTTCCACCATTTCTTATTTGATTCTTCTTGATTTTCTATCAACATTTTTTGCTCTGTTACCATGTGGATCTGTTGTTCCTGATCTAACAGCTTCTGGCATTCCATAAGTCTTTTGCTTAATTCATCTATCTGTTTATTTTTATGCTCTAGCTCATTACGGAGCAGATCAACAATAGCTTGATTCACTACATCATCTGCTTTCGCTAATTGCGCAACATCTTTCGCATCTTTCGCAACATCAACCTTATAATGCTTATAAATCCTATATTCTATAGTTTCGCTAATTTCGAAACTTCCTTTCGCATCTTTCGCGATATGATTTTTCCTACACCATGCTCTAACAGCTTGTTCAGATACTCCGCATGTCTCAGCAATTTCTCTTGTTGTTTTCATGTTTTCTCCTTATACCACTAGTTATAAACCATATATACGAAACTGTCATATTTAAAATCGAGAGTTCTGTTCGTATTTTACTGTATTTCTATCAAAATTAAATTTGATAGTGTTTTGCGCTGGTATAATCATACTCTCACAATCACTGCGCTTTCATATACTCTGAAAGAATATATCTATAAGTTTTCCGATTTTTGTTATGCATTATTTTCAACTAAATACTTCATATATCCAAACCGGCTCTTCACATCTTTTTTGTTCTGCAGAGATTTATATTTTCGTAACAAATAGTGATAGATGTCCAGATCATGACGTCCTGCATCTGTTGGCTCATACTCTACATGTTCCTCTGCAAGCAGTGCCAGTTCTTCCAACTGTGATCGATTAAATTCATTGCCACATGCTTCAGACCATAACGTAAATTTACTTTCAAGAACCGCATTTTGTTCCTGATCTGCAGTCGAATCAGAGTCTGGACAATATTCCGGAAAATCGTATATTTCCATCTGCCCATGTATTTGCTCTTGTTCTGCAGTACACTTTTTTATTTTAAATTTAATTGCCCGCGTTAAACGCCCTTTGGTTATTTTTTCGTATTCAAATTCAATATCTGTAACTTCATTTATGTCTTTCTTACATTTTTGTAGCACTTTATTAAATTCTCGAAAGCTCTCATTATTTTTATTTGTTGCCCCCATTAGTTCTCTTAAATCTTTAAGCTCTACAGTCCATTCTCTCCTGTATAATTTGTCCTTTAAAAGAGGATATAATTTTAGAGAATATTTTGATTTCAAACGCAAAGAATAGTCTAATGTATATTCAATATATCCTTTTTCAGCCAATCCAAAAAATGCTTCTTTGAGTTTTGGATTACAGTCGATCGTTATTGTTCTTTTTCCGAAATCTGGATCACTCACAATAACTCTTGCGTCCGAAAATAAATTTACTTTTATATAATCCCCATTATTATTCAAATCAATTTTTATTCTTGAACCAAGAAGTTTGTCAAGACTCTTTTCAATTTCGCTGCTTTTCAATTTATTGGGATACTCATATCCAAGTAACCTTAAATATTCATCAATAGTAAAGACTACTTCCGAACTTTCTTCTTCTCTTGCATTTATTTTAGCCAAGTATGTATCAATCAATCTCATTTCTCCAAGGTTGTATTCTGAAAACTTTGACCATATTAAAGGTTTCGATTTTTCGACTATATAATTTTTAGTTAATGTATTTTTTTTAGACATGAGCCACCTCCTATTCCCTATTATAATATAATAGTGGTATATTGTCAATCTTTATATACCACTATATGCCGCAAAAAATACCACTATATACCGCAAAAAATACCACCGTTATACCGCAAAAAATACCACTATATACCGCAAAAAATACCACTATATGCCGCAAAAAATACCACCATTATACCGCAAAAACGTTGATTTTACGCTGTTTATTAACTCCGTAAACAAGTAATTAAACAAGTAATTAAATAAAATATTAAACAAGCTAACTAACACGCGCGTACGCGCAAGGTTAGTTGGCTTGCTAGTTTTTTCAATCAAAATTAAATTTGACCGTAGCGGTGAATTATGCTATAATTCAATCAAAATTAAATGTGAAAGTAGTGAATAGCATGAACGAAAAATCAATGCAAAAGATAAAAGAATATGCAAAAGAGCGTAAGGATCTATATCTGCAGTATAGTGTTTCGGAAAAAAATATTCCGGAAAGTATCAAAAAACAGAACAAAGAAAATCTGAAACTGATGCAAGATGCACTGGCAACATTAGGCGTTCGATTGAATATCAAAGATGGAGAGATCTCGCTTCTGATGCACACATCAAATTTTGTAGATCGTAAAACAAGGAGAGCTGGCCGGAAAAGAACATATGCGTTAAAGGAGCAAGAACAAGGAAACTACACAGCAGATGCATACCGGTTTTCAGATGTGATATTGCTGATTGAAGAAAAAGGGGATAAGGAGACGCAAATCATTCTTGGAATGAGTGAATCGACTTATTTCCGGCATAAAAAGAAAATGAAAGCCAGTGAATACTACAGTTTGTTAGACCCACAAAAAATGACGGATCGGATGTATCTGGAATCCGTAAAAGGCAACAACTACTTTTAGACTTTCAATTTTAATTTCGGTAGTACTATTGACGACAGAAATAAGCTATTGTAAAATAACTGCAGAAGTAAGGTGGCCTCGTCGCAATTGGAGCGGCGCTAGCGCAAACTTTTAGGACAGGAATAAGATAACCCACAGCAATTGGAGCGGTGCAAGTGTCAATTCCTGTCCGTTTTTTATTATCTGACAATTACAGACTGCAGAACGAAAATTGTGTTTGAAAAAGAGACAATTAGGGGATACTTGAAAAGCTTATGGTCATATGCTATAATGCCTATAGGCAAAACGATAGAAAGTGCTCATATGGCACAACAAAACCCCCACGAGTTCGCACCTCGTGGGGGTTTTTATGCCGTTTTGGGTGGGTGGCTTAAACCCCAAGGTTGCTACCAGTCATTCTTGTCCAACCATTTGCAGATGTAGTAGGCAACTACACTCGCCAGGACAGAAAGTATAAACGATAGAAATTCACTCATATGGCACACCCCCTTTCTCTACCTGTCTAGGGTGGTAGCTTATCCAGTATAGCATATGACATTTAATACTGTCAATTTTAAAACTGACAGTATTAGAGGAGAAATCAACAAAATACGTATGTTTGTGTGTTTATCGAAACCTGTACCAATTTCGTTTTAGATATGCTCTGATTCCAAGATAAAGTGTATGAATCAGGAACAACAGCACAACCAGATTGATGGGAATAAAATTCCGTATGAAATCTCCAAACCATATCAGGCATGCCAGGCTTAGCAACCAGACAGAAAGACTGATTGTGTCAGCGTACTGGTTCGCATAATGCTTACAACCTTTTATAGCACAAATTGCAAGTAAAGAAATACTTCCGACACCAAGCAGTAAAATCATCAGTATCCAGAGAAGACAGTGAATAACCATAGATGCAACAGGATGTGGAACCATATCACCCAATTGTGACGCCCAATTTGCCGCTTTAAATAGATTTTCCGTGCAAAGGCATATAAAAGTCCATGTAGAGTCGAAAAACGCCTTAAAATCGCGAATAAAGGCGTCAGAGTAAAATGCAGTAAATAAAGTGACTATAATTCCGTATAGTAATGACACCACAAAAAATGTCTGATGTGAGAGTGTACGTGCTTGATATTCCTGTTTCAGCTGTTTTTCCAGTATTTCAGATCTCAATCTTGCCTGTTCATACACCTGTTCGTTCAAAGAACGTCTATAGGCCTCTGTTTCCTTTCTTTCTTGTTCTGCTTTTTCCTGTGCGGTCTGCAACTGCCTTTCCCTGTTGGAATACTCTGACCTAACGGCTTCTACCTCGGCTAGGGCGTTTTGGATGTTCTTTTGCAATAGAGTGTTTTGTTTCTCTAATTCCTGATTTTGTTGAAATATCACATCGCTGTTGTTCAGCTTCTCGATCTGATCTGCCTGTTCGGCTATTTTCTTCTTTTGCTGTTGCACGATCAATTCCAGCTCTTGCTTCTCGGATGATGTCCTGGACTGCAGATTCTTCAGTTCCAGGTAAAGACTCTCCGCCTTGTCCAATGCTTCGGAGAGCTGCAAGTCTTTTTTCGATAGCTGCATCTGCATCTCTTCGAGTTGGCTCATCAACTGCTCTTGTAGCTCTAAGTCGTTGTAATCGCTCATGTAGTGCCCCCTTTGCCTTTTCTCTCAGTTCTTCCAATTGTTTGACCAAGGTCTCTTTCAGTTCCGACAATTTATCGAATTGCAGAGACAGCAAATTATACTTTCGAATGTTCCGATTCGTCTCACAGCGTGAGGATATGACACCTTTTTGCTCCATTTTCCTTGCTACATATCCTTCATGAATGGTCGGGATCTGCTCTTTTCCCTGTCTTTCATAGCTTCGGTGATCGATCTGCAGATTAGGTTCAAGGTATTGATTACAATATTGCGCCCAACGCATTCTCCATTCTTCCACCTTTTCTGTTTTATTCCAGTCGTTAGCCTCCACGGTTACTCTTTGCCACATTTTTCTGCCTTTTGCTCCGATTTTTTGTAAGCCTGTTTCAGAATCAATGATTGGAATTTTTTGGCCGGATTCGTCTAATTTATATCCCTTTTTCTCTTTCTGTCCCCATGTCCCATTTTTGGTGAGTGGTCTTGTTGTTCCCAAAATATGTGCATGATGGTTTCCTTGTTTCCAATGGATATTTGCATCGACACACATGCCCTCATCCGCAAGACTCTGTGCAAATTCATGCACTAACTTCTTACTTTGTTCCAGATCAAGTTCATTGGGAATAGCAACCTCCCATTCTCTAGCAAGCCTTGCATTACTTTGTGATTCCACTTTATGGACAGCATTCCAAAGTGTCTCTCGATTTTGATAGGACTCTGGCGCATATTTGCACAAGATTACTTCGGAAAATACGACTCCATTCTTTTTTCGATAGTCATGGATGATTCCTGTTTCCATATCTTCTAATTTATCAGCAGATCGATAAGCAGAGCTTGCAACTGCTGACTGTCCTTTTCCACGGCTGATGTTTTTTATAGAACAATGATAAATTGCCACGATTGCAAATCTCCTTTCGTATCCTACTGATTTTAAATGGGGTTGAGGGGCGAAGCCCTCACGCGATTACAGATATACTCACTTGTGAGTGTGTCTGTAAGTGCGCCCTTAACAAGTTAAGGGATTATTGAAATGTAGTTTACCACAATTTTGATTTTGTATCAAGAATATGTTAGACTATATAAAAAGGAGAGTGATTTATAATGTCAGAAATAAGATCAACAGAAGAACGGATTGCCGAACTGGATAAGAAGATGGAACAGATTAAAGCGCAGAAAAAGGCAATCTTACAGAGAGAGAAAGAAATACAGCGAAAAGCGCGTACCAGAAGATTGATTGAGGTTGGAGGAGCGGTAGAATCTGTTTTGGGGCATCCAATTGAAAAAGAAGATATCCCAAATCTTATTGCCTTTTTGGAACAGCAAGAAAAGCGTGGAAATTACTTTTCAAAAGCTATGAAAAAAATAGATATTCTTTAAATGTTTTATTGCTAATTTATAGAGTGTGGTTTATAATTATTTTAGTACATTTCAACAATGATTTCAAATAAGGCAGAGGTGGTTCCAGTGGTTAAATAAATTTGTATCTATCATATAGTAGTGATGTCTCAAAACAGAAAGGTTAAAAAAGGGAAAATAAATGAAAACAAAAATCCAGAAATTTTTACCGGGTATATTTTGTATATTGTCACTATTCATATTTAGCTCTGTCACAGCATATGCAGAAGAAAACACAGATTCAAAAATTGCAGATTTAGAGAAAAAATATGACGTACAAATAGTAAAAGCTAATGGATATAGCCTGATGGACGATTCTACATTAAATGATTTGGAATCAAAATTAAAAGCTGGACAACATGCCAGAGAAGAAAATCAGAAGAGTTATGACGAATATATTGATCAACTAGAAAAATCTGGAAGAATCGATAATTCTACAGCTGATGAAAATACCAATTTCCGTGCAGGTTTATCACGAACATATTTCCATAATGTAGGAAGTTTAGTTCCTAATGGAACTACTATTCGTTGTAATATGACAGGTAGAACCATGCTAGATGGATATGGAAACACTCTTTGGAGCTCTTTAGATTCACATTCCAGCCGTTTGAGTAGTGGATATGGAACTGATTGGAGAGAAACTGATTTTTCTTACAATAGGCCACTTATAAATGATTTTCTACGCAAAATGGCAAAATTTCGGCATCAGGAAAATCAAGATGTAAGCGCCGGAACAAGGATAAGGTTTTTTATCGATAAACCAGCAGCTATGATCTCTTTTCCAAGAGCCGTTATCAAATATTTATAGGATCCTGGGATTTTTTCAATCAGTCCATGGACTTTCAGACGTTTAAAGATCCTTGTCATGGCAGACGGAGTGATTTTCGGAAGATGCTGGCGGATCTGTTTTCCTTGTATCCCGAATGTCATGTATTCCCCTTTGCTGATGGCTTCCAGTACAGACAGATCACGGGAATCAAAAAAGTTGAATCCGCGATAGGTTCGTTCCTTTTCCCTCCGGGAATGACTGACTT
>ENA-OQBT01000927-OQBT01000927.1-human-gut-metagenome-genome-assembly--contig:-NODE-927-length-14628-cov-5.655817_pt1 | contig 14628 bp, 15 predicted proteins | sample MGYA00242749_ERZ504557 | MGnify/ENA primary metagenome ERZ504557 (study PRJEB26092, sample SAMD00036243) | human gut metagenome | host: Homo sapiens | study: EMG produced TPA metagenomics assembly of... | reverse complement strand
AAAGAAAATATGGTGGTGCAAGCCTAAAAAAAATGTATCCGATGGGCTTAAGTTTTCCTTACGTCAGGAGAAACTTTACCAGAATAAACTGGACATTGCAAGAAAAGTTGCGTCTTATATTAAAGAAGGTGAAGTTCTCTTTTTGGATACCATCACAACACTTCTTCTCATGCTACGTTTTTTGCCCGATATGAATCTTACGGTTGTGACCAATTCATTTCCGGTGATGGAAGAACTTTACAAAAATCCTAAAATACAGCTTCATATGGCGTCTGGGATCTACTAGGAAGAGTACGTCGGACCACTGGATCATTCAACTGCAGAATATGTATCCAGATTTTATTATGACAAAGCTTTTTTTGGAGCCAGTGCAGTAGATGCCTCTTTTGGAGCATCGGCCACTAGAGAGATCGAAGCAGCTGTGAAACGCTGCGTGTATGCCAATGCAGAGGAAAGCTATCTTCTGGCGGACCATACCAAGTTTGGCAAAAAAATCTCATAAAATATAATGATGTCAGTGAGTACCAGTTGATCTTTACCGATGAAGAATTGGAAACGGAGCAGAAAAATAAAGTGATCCGACAGGGTGGAAGATTTTGTGAATAGCAAAAATACAGAAATCTGTTGACAGAAGATAAATCTGTAGATTATATATAAATATAACAGATTCACGAAAAAGCCTCGGATTATTCAGAAAATTCATGCTTGTAGGTGAATATAGGATATGATAACATAAAAAATATCATTTTTGTAAAAACGCAAAAAAGGAGGTGCTGACATGCGCTCAATGAGAAAAAATGCATACAGGAGAGCTATATCTTCCTAATGATGATGAGATCATCCAGGATCAGATCAAAAAGCTGGATCGACTTTATGATTTCAATATGACACGTCCCACACAGTTGGATAAAAGAAATGCTGAAAGAGATACTACACTATGATATAAGAGTGGAAGGAATGTCCGGCTTTTGAAAAATCAAAAAGAAGCAGGTTGATAGGAACAGGAATGGATGAGGACCTGTCTGATGCTGAAAGAAAAGAGGATAAATTATGGGAATGAATGAAACACCGTCAGCAGACCGTGTACATATCGGTTTTTTTGGCAGAAGAAATGCAGGAAAATCCAGTATCGTAAATAAGGTGACAGGCCAGGAGCTGGCTGTGGTATCCGATGTAAAGGGAACTACTACAGATCCGGTAAGTAAGGCCATGGAACTACTTCCTATGGGCCCGGTGGTGATCATAGATACACCAGGTATTGATGATGAAGGACATCTTGGAGAACTTCGCGTCCGCAAGGCGAAACAGGTGCTGAACAGAGTGGATGTAGCAGTTCTTGTAGTAGATGCCACTGTGGGAAAAACCAGTGTGGATGAAGAATTGATCCATATTTTTAAAGAAAAGGAGATTTCATATCTGGTTGTTTATAACAAGGCAGATCTGCTGAAAACAAAAGATGGGAACCGGCTTTCTTCAGATAATAACTTAAACCAGAATACCCATGCGGGTGCGGTCAAAGAGAGCAGTGTCAGCCAGAAACAGGATCATGAAAACCAGAACACAGAGCAATCTATTTATGCTAGCGCCGCCACCGGTCAGAATATCTACGAATTGAAAGAAAAGATCGCTTCTCTGGCAGTAACGGATGAACTGAAATTGCGTCTTGTAGGGGATCTCCTTGAACCATCAGATTTTGCGATTCTTGTAGTTCCCATAGATAAAGCTGCACCAAAAGGGCGTCTGATCCTTCCGCAGCAGCAGACGATCCGTGATGTGCTGGAAGCCGGAGCAGCAGCCATCGTGATCAAAGAGGATGAGCTTTCCAATACACTGGAAACCCTGGGGAAAAAACCAAAGCTTGTGATCACAGACAGCCAGGTCTTTGCCAGAGTCAGTGAAGAAACTCCAGAAGACATCTGGCTTACTTCATTCTCTATTCTGTTTGCCAGATTTAAAGGAAATCTAAAGACAGCGGCAGCTGGGGCAGCAGCACTGGACCGGCTGAAAGACGGTGACAAGATCCTGATCTCAGAGGGATGTACCCACCACAGGCAGTGTGATGATATCGGAACAGTCAAGCTTCCACGCTGGATCCGTAATTATACGGGGAAAGAGCTGGAATTTGAGTATTCTTCCGGAAGAGATTTCCCGGAGGATGTGACGAAGTACAGTCTGATCGTGCATTGTGGCGGATGTATGCTTAATGAGAGAGAAATGCGTTACCGTCAGAAATGTGCATTGGATCAGGAGATTCCTATCACCAATTACGGAATTGCCATTGCCTACATGCAGGGAATCCTGAAACGTTGTGTGGAAATGTTCCCGGATGTGAGGAAAGAACTGGATCAGTAATTTTTTTCAGGTGTTTACATTTTTTTCGAAAAATGATATAGTAGCGATTGTTCATTTTATAAATTTGCAAAAGGTGACGATAAGGAGTTGCAGATACAATGATCGATCAGACACTTTCACAGGCCCTACAGAAAGAAATTCCAATACTTACAGCTCAGATCCGAAGTCTCTATGCAGAATTCGATAAAAAATTTCATCTTAACGGAGCAAAGATCCCTATAACTTTTGGCATGGAGCCGGATCTGTTGGGATCTTATACAAGAGGCAGCTGCCACGAAAAAGAGCATTTCCATTTTTCTCTGCTGTTTATCGGCTATGCGGTAAAAAATCCTCTGAAAAAAGAAGACCGACTGGATCTTTACAAACATGAATATGCCCACTATATGCAGTATAATTTTCACATTCCCTCAGAGTATCAGTGGCAGCACGGAACCCACGGAAGTGCCTGGAAATACTGCTGTTCCTTGACTGGTGCGGCACCAACGCCATATTATAAGGCAGGGGAGGCTCTGATGAAACACAACTATGAGAAAAAACTCCGAAGCCCGATCCATGACCGTACTGTAACGGTGCGGGATACTTACAGAAGAGAGCAGCAGCACAGGAATACTCAGAACAGTATTGTACGCTATGAGATCGGAGAGGATGTCAGTCATCCGAAATTCGGAACCGGAAATATTGAGCATGTAGAGCAGCTTCCGGGTTCTGTAAGGCTTCACATCCGTTTTGGAGAAGAGCTGAAAGTGATCGATCAGAAATGGCTTCTTCGGACAAAATATAAAAAGATCTGAATATAGTTTTATAAAAATAGACATCATCCTGGATATCAAAATAGGTATCATATGGAGATGTTTATTTTTTTTATATCATTGATACAGTATAAAAAATTCTCCGGTACAGAAAATCTGTGTTCCGGAGAATTTTAAGTCAGGCGGATATTTGCGATCCGTATTTAGCCAGTTGCCTGATTTGGTTAAAAAAATCAGGTTATATTACTCAGAAACCTTCACAAACTGGCTGTTATAAAGATTCTGATAGAATCCGCCTTTTGCCATAAGCTCTTCATGGCTTCCCTGTTCGATGATGCTTCCGTCTTTCATGACAAGAATCTCATCTGCATTGCGGATGGTAGAAAGACGGTGTGCAACGATAAAGCTTGTTCGCCCCTGCATCATCGGTCAAATGCCTCCTGGATCAGCATTTCTGTTCGGGTATCAATACTGGAGGTTGCCTCGTCAAGGATCAGCATTGGCGGCAGACACAGCATGACACGGGTGATGCAGAGAAGCTGCTTTTGTCCCTGGCTTAAGCTGTCTTCATAAAGAATGGTATCCAGGCCATTTGGAAGACGGCGGATAAATTCCCAGCTGTGGGACATTTTAGCTGCCTGGATCACTTCCTCATCGGATGCATCCGGCTTTCCGATGCAGATGTTATCACGGACAGTTCCATGCTTGATCCAGGTATCCTGGAGAACCATGCCATAGCTTCTGCGGAGGGCATGTCTGGAAACATCGGTGATGGGGGTTCCGTCCACGGAAATACTTCCACCGGTGACGTCATAGAACCGCATCAGCAGGTTGATAAAAGTTGTCTTGCCACAACCGGTAGGGCCTACGATGCAATACGTCTGCCTGGTTCTGTATGAAGATTAAAGTTTTTAATGAGAGGTTTGTCCGCTTCGTAGCGGAAGGAAACATTCCGGATATCCACTGCACCTTTTACATCGACAAGAGTTCCGGACGGATCCGGGCTTTCCGGCTCTTCCTCCAGAAGATCAAAGATCCTGGTAGCGCAGGCCAGAGCGTTCTGAAGCTCTGTGATCACGGAGCTGATATCGTTGAAGGGCTTCATATACTGGTTTGCATAAGCCAGCAGTACGGAAAGTCCACCGACAGTCAGATGACCGCCCGGGATCAGAAAGGCACCTGCAAGAGCTACACCTGCGTAAATGATGTTGTTGATACATCGTGTGGATGGGTTGGTGAGGCTGCTGTAAAAAACAGCCTTCTGGCTGGCATCACGGAGTTCTTCATTGATCGCAGCAAAACGTTCGGAAGAACGATTTTCGTAACCAAAGGCCTGAACCACTTTTTGATTTCCGATCATTTCCTCGATCAGTGCAGTCTGACGTCCACGGGCATCACTCTGCGCACGGAACATCTGGAAGGAATGGGAGGAGATGAATTTCGCCACAAAAAAGCTTACAGGTGTCAGGACAATGATCATCAGAGTAATCCACACATTTTTGGAGAACATGAAGAGCAGGGTTCCGATGATGGTGATGACACCGGAAAACAGCTGTGTAAATCCAAGGAGCATACCATCGGAAAGAATATCCGTATCTGCGATGACACGGCTGATGATATCACCGGTGCTGTGTCCGTCCAGGTAGGACAGAGGAAGCTTCTGGATATGGCGGATGGATCTTGCACGGATATCCTGTACTGTGCGGTAGGTCATACGGTTGTTGATGACACTCATGATCCAGGTGCAATGCCGGAAAATACGATCATGACAAGAATACGGGAAAGATAGAATCCCATTCTTGTAAAATCAACTTCGTGGGCAGCAACGACCTCATCAATGGCATAACCAAAAAGTACGGGAACATACAGCTGCAAAATTACAGTGACTGCTGCTAGGATCACACTTAATACGAGAAGAAAACGGTATTTTCCAATGAAACGTAGTACCTTGAAGAAGGTTGCCATGCTGTTTTTGTTTTTTGCGGTTGTATCTGTTTTACTCATGCCATGACCTCCTTTCCAGTTGTTTTTTCATATTTGGTACGTTCTTCCGGGAACTGTGAGAAAAAGATCTCTCGGTAGGTTTCACAGGTAGAGATCAGTTCCTGATGGGTTCCTTTTCCGGCAAGCTGACCGTCATCCAGTACCAGGATCAGATCGGCCTGGCGGATGCTGGCGGCTCTCTGGGATACCAGGAAGGTGGTGGTGTTTCCGCCAAGCTGGTGAAGGGATTTCCGAAGTGCCGCATCTGTGGCAAAGTCAAGAGCACTGGCACTGTCATCCAGGATCAGGATCTCTGGTTTTTTCACAAGGGCGCGGGCAATGGTAAGTCTCTGACGCTGGCCACCGGAAAGATTCCGGCCGTTCTGTTCCAGACGGAAATCCAGCTGACCGTCCTTTTTCTCTACGATTTCACGAGCCTGAGCGGTGGTAAGTGCTTCCCACATTTCTTCGTCCGTGGCATCTTCCCGTCCCCAGCTTAAGTTATCGCGGATGGTTCCCTGGAAAAGTGCTGCTTTTTGAGGAACTACGCCGATTTTTTCCCTGAGTTCCTGCCTGGAATAGGTCTGTACATTCTGACCGTCGAGGGTAATGACTCCGGAGGTTGCGTCGTAGAAACGGGCGATCAGATCCACAAGAGTGGATTTACCGCTTCCGGTACCGCCGATGATTCCGATCGTAGAGCCTTTTTTTGCGGAAAAAGTGATATCAGAAAGCTAGGTGCGCCGGTTCCTGCATAGGAGAAACTTACATGGTCAAAGGCAACTGCATAGTCACTGTTTTCCGCAGTCGGTAAGGAAGCTTTGTCCGGGTAAGTCATGGTGGAATCGACCTTCAGGATTCCGGCAATGCGATCCGCACAGGCCATGGATTTATTCAGGGTGATGATCAGGGACGCAAGCTTGACCAGTTCTACGATCATCTGTGCCATATAGTTGTAAAGAGCAACTATTTCACCCTGCTGCATGTTTCCGAGGTTTACTTGTACACCTGCAGTCCGGATCAGGATTACTGTTGCGATATTGATCAGTACATAAGTTGCAGGATTTAAAAGTGCAGAGATTTTTCCGACAAATTCGTTCAGTCTGGTAAGTGCAAGATTGCTTTCGTCAAACTCCGCAACGGCATCAGCTTCACGGCAAAATGCACGGATCACACGGACACCGGTCAGGTTTTCTCTGGTAAGACGGGTGACGGAATCCAGACATCCCTGTACTTTTTTGAAAAGCGGGATACTTAAAAACATGATCACAAAGACAACCAGGAACAGTACCGGAATGGCAACTGCGAAGATCAGTGCACAGCGCACATTGATGGTAAAAGCCATTACCATAGAGCCTAGAACAATAAACGGGCTTCGAAGAAGAAGACGGAGTCCCATGTTTACTCCGTTCTGTACCTGATTGACATCGTCTGTAAGACGGGTGATCAGCGTGTCAGTGCCAAGGGTGTCCAGCTCCGTATAGGAAAGCTTCTGGATATGGTCAAATACAGCCTGACGCACTTCTGCGGCAAAGCCTACGCTGGCTTTTGCAGCAAAAAACTGTGCAGTAATGCTGACTGCAAGTCCTGCAGCAGCCATCAGTATCAGGATAAAAAACTTCTGAACGATATAGCCGTGGTCATTATTTGCAATTCCCACATCGATGATCTGGGCGATGACGACAGGCACCAGCAGATCAAATACAACTTCCAGAAACTTGAAAAAAGGAGCCAGAACGCTTTCTTTTTTGTAGTTTTGAAGATATTTTGCAAGTGTTCGCATTTCTTTTTCTTCCTCCGTTTCCTTATTTTTCTATAATAAACCTCTGTTATTATACTCCTATGGAGATAATACGTATAATATTGTTTTTAATGTATGATAATATAATTTTGCTATTGCCTGGGACGGAAATCTGTGGGATGATAGAAGTATGGTTTTTCGGATAATTGCGTGGGAAAGATATTCATAGTATTTACAAAGTATTGCAGATATAGTATTTCTTAACCGAATTAAGAAAGTACTTTGTGGGATAGCGAAAAGCAATAAGCAGTAGATGGGTTTTGCCTGTGTTATATACCAGATAAAGAAAGAAGGATTTATATATGGAAATCAGACAGCTGGAATATTTTCATGAGATCGCAGCAACAGGAAGCATCAATGAAGCCGCAAGGAGACTGAACATGTCCCAGCCGCCGCTGAGCTATCAGATCAAGCAGCTGGAAGCAGAGCTGAAGGTGAAGCTTTTTGAGCGGACCAGGGCAGGCGTGACACTGACAGAAGCCGGAAAGCTTCTTTATGACAGGACAGAGAACATTTTGAGCTACGTTCGTTCCACAGAACTGGAAGTATCCAAAGCAGGGAAAAAACAGGTTTTACGTATCGGGATCACGCCAACCACAGTGACCACCATTATGCCTTATATTTCCAGATTTTCCAGGGAAAAATTGTGATGTAAACTTTGAGGTAAGGGATGCGATCACCTTTACACTTCTGAATTATCTGATGGATGGGATCATTGATGTTTCGGTAGTGCGTACACCGATCAAGCTGGAAGGTTTAAATTATCTGGAACTGGATGAGGAACCCATGATCGCGGTCCTTCCTCCGGAGATCCCGGAAAATGAGACAAAAAAAGAGGGCATCAGCCTTAAAGAGCTGACTGGATGCCCTCTCATTATTTACCGGCGGTACGAAGAATTTCTGATGAAAGCCTTTGGAGAAAAAAATCTCCAGCCGGATATTTTCTGTGTCTGCGATGATCCCAGAGACGCCATGCTCTGGGTGCAGGAAGGTCTTGCAACCGCCGTTTTTCCAAGATCCATGGAAGATCTCTGTACAGATCTTCCGATCCGCATCATTGAAGAAGAGAAGCTGAAGACCAGGATCCTTCTTGCCTGGAAAAAGGATCGCAGGCCTTCTGCCGTGATGCAGGATTTTATCAATATCTGTGAGAAATATGCAGGAAACCCTGCAATCTGATCATGGACCTGGAAAGGGGATGTATGCAGAAATCAGTCTTTGAGATGCTCTTCCTTCCAGTGCTTCCATTTCTGAACAGCTTCCGGATTCTGCTTTTCCAGCCGTTCTTCCAGCTTTTTCCGGCGCTGTTCCAGCCGTTCTAGGACTTCCGGATGCTCGGCAAGGATTTTTTCTTTCAGCTTGCCACGGCGCTTTTCTAGAAGATGAAGGATCAGTTTCCGGTCGGAAGTTAATTCCTCAGGCAGCTCATCCATATGTAATTCAATTCTTCGAAGCAGTTCATCCTCATCCAGAACACCCAGCCCATGCCAGTTATCCAGAAGCTCTTCCAGACCTTCTTCGGAGAGACGTTGGATATCCGGATCTGATGCAGCTGTTCAATAATGTGATGGACAGATTCTTCGATCTCTTTTACTGCATCATCACCAAAAGCCCAGGCGAACTCTTCCAGGGTATTTTCTTCCTCTGCCGGAAGAAAAGCGATACTGCGGCGCAGAAGCTTTGTCTCGTCTTCCTTTGGAACATCCAGTTCATAAGGGGCTTCGATCCCTGCGTCATGCAGAGCAGCAAGAATGGTACGGCGGACCATACCGTCCTTGATCATATGACCGATGCCGAACTGACGCAGCTGGTCATTGATCTGGGTGGAATGCTCTGTGAGGTAAAAACGGATCCCACGCTTTTTCAGGCTTGCGGAGATGGCATCCAGACGGTCTGCTGCTGTGACATCAATGCTGTTGATAGCACTGGCATCTACGATCACTACCCTGGTGTCTTTTCGGATGCTGTTCTCAATATCTTCCTGAAAATCTTTATATTTGCAAAAACAGGTTTTCACTGAAACGGTAGATCACAACGCCCTTAATAGGGTAGGCGAAACGGTTTTTGGACAGATCAAAATAAGCATCTCTTCCAGGGATCATACCACGGAAGGAGCGCGGCGGGTTGGTGGCCTTCAGGATCACAGCTACGAAAGAGAGCAGGATACCAATGATAACCCCATAAATGGTTCCAAGACAGAGCACACTGAAACCGGCAGCCATGAAGATGTAGAATTCTGTACGGCTTACTTTGAAAAGACGTACAGCCAGATGGGTTTCCACCACATCCATCAGAGCAGAGATCACAATGGCTGTCAGCACAGGAACCGGAAGATATCCGATAAAACCGGTGCCGAAAAGAAGGATCAGAGCCATGGTGATTCCGGCAGTGATGGAAACCGCCTGAGATTTTCCACCGTACTGTTCATTGAGGGAGGTGCGGGAGATACTGCCGTTTACTGGGCAGCAGCCTACTGCGGCGGCAGCAATATTTCCGGCGGCACAGGCCAGGATTTCCTGACGGTCGTTCAGCTTATAATCATTGCGGAACGCAAAGGTATTCTCTGCAAGAAGAGTTTCTGCCATAATGACAACAGCAACCATAAGACCGCGGCCTGCCGCCTGGGTCAGATCAACATTTCCGAAATCCGGGATCACCAGGGAGGGAAGTCCACGTTCTACAGACTGCAGGAGGACTACGCCTTTTTCGTCCACATGAAAAACAACGGTGGAAAGAACACCCAGAGCCATAATAACGATAGCCATGGGGAATTTCGGCGCCAGCTTTTTAAATGTGCGGATCAGCACCAGAGCACCAAGCCCCATGAAGAGGGAAAGCCAGCTGATATTTTTGGCGGCAGCGAAGATATGCTCTGCCAGTTCCAGGAGCTCTCCGGATCCTGCAGGACTTCCCATAAGTTTCGGGATCTGCATCAGGATGATGGTAACTGCGATACCGCTGATAAAACCGCCCATAACAGGTGTGGAGATAAAGTCCACGATCTTATCTGCGTGAAGCAGAAAGAAGATAAACAGCCACAGACCTGCAAAAAGTGCGATGGCAGGAACATAATCCATGGCAGCTTCTGACTCTGCAGCAATGCCAAGAGTAGACAGTGCACCACCTACAATGGCAGCAGGTGCCGCATCAACTCCGAAGATAAACTGTCTTGAAGTGGAAAATAGAGCAAACAAAAGGATTGGCAGAACAGAACCGTACAGTCCGTATACCGCCGGGATCCCGGAAATCTGGGCATATCCCATGGAGATAGGGATGGAAACAGCTGCATGATGATGCCGGAGAAAATATCTTTGGGAAGGTATTCCTTCCGATATCCTCGCAGCGTGGAAAACAGGGAAAGCTTCATATAGTCACATCCTTTTCTGAAAAATATTTTCTATTATATACCAAAGAGAGCCTGCAGGAAAGAAGCAAAGCAAAGGTTCCGGGTGAAAAATCGTGGACAAAGAATAACTGCCATATTATAATAAATGCGAAATTGCAGTAACCGTAAGAGAATACAGGCTGCAAAGCTGAGAAATCATCAATCATCAGGAAAGGTTAAGATAAGATATAAATGAAAAAAGCAATCATAGCAATGAGCGGCGGTGTAGACAGCTCCGTGGCAGCTCTTTTGACAAAGGAATCCGGTGACGAGTGCATCGGCGCTACCATGAAACTTTACAACAACGAAGATATCGGTGTCCACAGGGAAAAGACCTGCTGTTCCCTGGACGATGTCGAGGATGCCAGAAGCGTAGCCTATCAGATGGATATGCCTTACTACGTGTTTAATTTTACCGCAGATTTCCATACAGAGGTTATGGACAGGTTTGTAGATGCCTACGAAAACGGCTGCACCCCTAATCCATGTATCGACTGTAACCGATATCTGAAATTTGATAAAATGTTTCACCGCATGCAGGAGATTGGCTACGATTATATTGTAACCGGACATTATGCAAGAGTGGAGTACGATGAGAAACGGGACCGCTACCTTCTGAAAAAAGCAGTGGACGATACAAAGGATCAGTCATACGTTCTCTATATGCTGACCCAGGAACAGCTGGCACATGTAAAGCTTCCGCTTGGAGGTCTCCGGAAGGACCAGGTTCGTGTCATTGCCGAAAAACATGGCTTTATCAATGCCAGAAAGCATGACAGTCAGGATATCTGCTTTGTACCGGACGGCGACTATGCGAAATTTATTGAGAAGTACACAGGCAAAAAAACACCGGAGGGTGATTTTGTAGATAAAGAGGGAAACTATATCGGACGCCATAAGGGAATCATCCATTACACGATCGGCCAGCGTCGCGGTCTTGGCATTCCGGCAGCCAGTCGTCTTTATGTCTGTGAGATCTCTCCGAAGACCAATACGGTAGTTCTCGGGGACAACGAAGATCTTTTCAGCAGTGAACTGGAGGCAGACAATGTAAATCTGATCTCTGTGGACAGCTTAACTGAGCCGAAAAGAGTGACTGCCAAGATCCGTTACCGTCACAAAGAGCAGCCTGCCACTGCATGGCAGACACCGGATGGCATCCTTCATGTGAAATTTGATGAACCGCAGAGAGCCATCACAAAAGGCCAGGCTGTAGTGATGTATGACGGAGATGAGGTTGTAGGTGGTGGCGTTATAAAAAAAATCTATAGCCAGTCATAAATAAAGGTGAGAACCTAAATAGATAAACCCCATTGACATACTAGGAAAAGGGTGATATGATTGCATCATCAAAAAACGGAGCACACAAAACAAGGTGAGCAACGTGATGATCAGGAGGAAATCATGAAGGTTTTACAGAAGTCAACAAGGGTGTTTATCGAAGAAAAGCGAATGTGTTGTTGTCGCTGATAAGCAGATGATCATAAGATAAGCAATTACTATTTTACCGAATATAAAAATAAAAGAAAAGAGGACAAACACATGAGCAAAATTACAAGAGATCAGAGAAAATTCAAATTTGAGACATTACAGCTTCACGTAGGACAGGAACAGCCGGATCCGGTTACAGATGCAAGAGCAGTACCAATCTACCAGACATCTTCCTATGTATTCCGCAACTGCGATCATGCAGCAGCACGTTTCGGACTTGCAGATGCCGGTAACATTTACGGACGTCTTACAAACCCGACAGAGGACGTATTTGAGAAGAGGATCGCAGCACTTGAGGGTGGTTCCGCAGCACTTGCAGTAGCATCCGGTGCAGCAGCTATCACATACACGATCGAGAATCTTGCACAGCAGGGAGATCACATTGTAGCAGCCAAAAATATTTACGGCGGTACAACAAACCTTCTGGAGCATACGCTTCCGGCATACGGAATCACAACAACATTTGTTGATGTATTTAATCTCGAGGAAGTGGAGAATGCGATCCAGGAGAACACAAAAGCTGTTTATATTGAGACTCTTGGAAACCCAAATTCTGATGTTGTAGATATTGAGGCTCTTGCAAAAATTGCTCACAAACATAAAATTCCGCTTGTTGTAGATAATACATTTGCAACACCATACCTCGTAAGACCAATTGAGTACGGCGCAGATATCGTTGTTCATTCCGCAACAAAATTCATCGGTGGCCACGGAACTACTATCGGTGGTGTGATCGTAGAGAGTGGTAAGTTTGACTGGGAGGCATCCGGCAAATTTGCATCTCTTACAGAGCCAAACCCAAGCTATCATGGCGTAAGCTTCACAAAAGCATGCGGACCGGCAGCATTTGTTACAAAGATCCGTGCGATCCTTCTTCGTGACACAGGAGCAACAATTTCTCCGGTGAGCTCCTTTATCTTCCTTCAGGGACTTGAGACACTGTCTCTCCGTGTAGAGCGTCATGTTGAGAACGCACTGAAGGTTGTACAGTATCTGAATGATCATCCGCAGGTAGAGAAGGTTCATCATCCGTCTGTATCCACAGATCCAAGCCAGCAGGAGCTTTATAAGAAATATTTCCCTAACGGCGGCGGTTCCATCTTTACATTTGAGATCAAGGGAGACGCACAGAAGGCAAAGGATTTCATTGATAACCTTGAGCTGTTCTCACTTCTTGCAAACGTTGCAGATGTGAAATCCCTTGTTATCCATCCGGCTACTACAACACACAGCCAGTGCACAGAGGAAGAGCTTCTTGATCAGGGAATCAAGCCAAATACGATCCGTCTTTCCATTGGAACTGAGAATATCGATGATATCATCCAGGATCTTGATGAGGCATTCAAGGCTGTCCAGTAAATAAGACAATTAAATAAGAAGAACACTTTCTGAAATCAATAGCACAGAAAAATCTGCCCCGGAACATATGAGAACATAGTCCCGGGGCAGATTTTTTGTGTGCTTATCTGGAGAATCCAAAAAGCGGGAAGAACCGTGTTGATGGCACTGAGGATGCATGGATCATGTGCGATTTTTTTCAGGCGGATCCTGATGCCACAAGTTCTTCTAATGTTCCGAAGGTATATCCCATCTCTTCCCATTTTGTCAGCAGCTCATCCAGAATGGAAGCATTGGTGGAAGAGGTGCTATGCAACAGCACGATGGCACCCGGATGGATCCGTCCCAGAAGCTTTTCAAAAGCTTCTTCTTTCGAAGGCTGCTTATCCTGATACCAGTCCACATAAGCCAGACTCCAGAAAAAGGTGTGGTATCCCATCTCTTTTGCCATCTCTAAATTTTCCACGCTGTAAATGCCCTGGGGCGGGCGATAAAATTTTGTCATTTCTTTTCCGGTGGCTTCCTTATAAAGAACCTCCACATCCTCAAGCTGCTTCTGAAAGGCTTCCTTTGTGGAGATGCCGGACATATCCGGGTGTGTCATGGTGTGGTTGCCTATGGTATGGCCTGCATCTACGATCTCACGGATCAGTTCCGGTTTTTCACGGATCAGAGTCCCCACAACAAAAAATGTGGCATGTACCTGATGCTTATGTAAGGCATTCAGAATGGCAGGCATATTTCCATTGTCATAGCCTGCGTCAAAGGTAAGATAGATTTTTTTCTCATCGCTATCGGCTGCATACCAGGCATTGTATTTTTTTAATTCTTCCATAGAAGCATTTCCTGTGGGCCGTTTGCCTTCTTCCTGAAAACCGAGCCCCCAGTTTTCATTTTGGAATGTCATAGAAGCAGAAGAGGTCTGTCTGTTTTCGGCAGAATTCGGATCGGATCGTGGGTCGGAAGTAAAATGAGAATAGATCTTTCCTACAAGACTGCCAAGAGCAAAAGCCATGACAAAGAAAAAAATAAGACGGTAGATGTGTTTTTGTTTCATGGGAACCTCAGAGAAAATGGAGTTATTAATATGTTTATGAACACAAAGAAGAAGATATGAAAGCAGAAGATCATGAGGCTATGTTTGTAAGAAAGGGATAAAAATAAGTAAAAAATAAGAGCCATCAGCGATTGATTTCTTCTGCCGATGACTCTTTTAATTTTCATTATCCAATGGAATATACCTCTCATTTCTTAGATTTAAAACTTATACGGAATTAAAATTTACGTTCTCGGTGGTCCGTACCTCCTTGTTTTAATTATGATGGAAAATCTTTAAATCTTCTGGTGGACTGTACCTCTCTTTCTTAGATTATGGGAAGTAAGTTATGTTTTCGGTGGGTTCACGCTCCTTTTTGATTTAATTTTTTGTTTTCCGTTTGTTTTATTTGATGGTTAAACTATAACAGATAAAATAGAAAAATGTCAATACTAAATTTAAAAAATAATAAAGATAAGCATAAAAAGAAAAA
>ENA-OQBT01000925-OQBT01000925.1-human-gut-metagenome-genome-assembly--contig:-NODE-925-length-14646-cov-2.131758_pt1 | contig 14646 bp, 18 predicted proteins | sample MGYA00242749_ERZ504557 | MGnify/ENA primary metagenome ERZ504557 (study PRJEB26092, sample SAMD00036243) | human gut metagenome | host: Homo sapiens | study: EMG produced TPA metagenomics assembly of... | reverse complement strand
CCTCGATGCGCTCGGACAGGTCGACTTCCTGCTCGGCGTTCAGCAGGCTCACACGGCCGATCTGCTTCAGGTAGTCCTTGACCGGGTCGGCGGTTGCGCCGGCCGCAATCACACGACGCTTCGGATTGCCCGAGGGGATGATGTTTTCTTCCTCATCATCCGTGTCGGAGACCACGTAGGCACCTTTCCTTGGGCTGCTCGGGTGCCTTGGACTTGGCTTCTTCCTCGTCCTCGTCGTCTTCCACATCATCGTCGTCGGCATCGTCCTCATCGAGGTCTTCGTCGTCGGCATCGTCTTCGTCAACGTCGTCAAGATCCTCGTCGAGGTCGTCAACGTCCAAATCGTCGTCGTTGACCTCGGCATCGTCATCAAGCTCGTCATCGACCTGAGTGTCCTCGTCTTTGACGAGCTCATCGTCCTTGGCCTTCTTCGCGGTTTTCTTCGCAGCGGACTTGCGCGTGGTCTTTTTCGAGGGCTCTGCGGACTTGGACTTCTTGGCGGAAGTCTTGCGTGCGGTGGTCGTAGAGCTGGCCTTCTTCTTGGTCTCGGTCTCCTCGCTGGACTCGGCTGTCTGCTTGGTTGCCGTCGTTTCCTTCGTGGCCAAAACTGCTCCTCCTGATCTCTCGCCGTGAAGTGCATATACCACATGGGCCCACTTCTGGCAAGGGCAAATCGTCAACTATGTGAGTAAACCACCCTCCACGGACGATTATTCCCACATCGTTGCCCGACGTGTTGCCGATCACCACACGCTTTCCTTCCGCGCATCGCGCGTAAAACCTCGGAAATCCGCCGTTTCTGTTCACTCAGCCGAGCACCATGCCGGTGCCACGCCTCGATCGGCGGCTGAGAATATCATCGCCGCCAGCGAACAATCCTCATCGAGCAGCAGGCATCGCAAGGCGAACACCATTGCTCGCGGATCGCCCAGCCACCCATAAGGTGTAGGCGATTACGGCCAATGGCTGTATGCAGTACGGCACCGGTGAGGCTTCGGCGATATCGAGCAACATACCGATGCGGCATGGCAACGCTCCTTATCCGGCATCATGCTTCATCCTCGAATGCGCAAGTCAGCAGCTCGCCCATTCGTGTTCTCGTACGCGCCAGATGCGGTCGCGCCGCGAATTCCATAAGCCATGACTTGGGGCAACGGCTTTCATCAATAACCAACGAGAGAATCAGCGCATCACGAATCGATAAGGTCTCACGCATGCCCACCGCAAACGCGGCCATCGTCTCTCGGCCTAGGTCGGTGTTCCCGGCATCAAGACAAGACAGCCATTCGTCCAATGGTTCGGCCACCCAGTCGGCATTAGCCTGTTGCGCGCCTCGAAGTCGTCGATCATTGCGAAATTCCTGTGATCTCGTCTCCAACTCGTCAAAGCCAAAGGGCTCCGTCTGCTCGGCGGCGTGCCGTTTGGCGTGTCGGCTCTTACGCGGCTTGTGCGGCGTGTTGTTGTTCATCATGTCCTCCTTGACTAATGGTGTGCAATCTATTGGTGTTGTGGTGCGCGCCGAGCCGGATAGCTCATGCGCCGAGGGGGTGTGTGCCCACTATGGCTGAAAACGCCGTATGACGCAGGAAAAAAACGACCATTGTGGTTCTAGCTTCAAAACCCTTGATTCCCAACGTTCTTGTGTTCTTCAAACCCTGTGGATAAGTTATTAGGCATGTGCACAACTGCTAACAACCGCGAAATCATCGAGCCACGCATCATTCAGTTGGTGCGGGAACTGACTGCCGCCCCCGCCACCGACGAGGTTGCCGACGCCCTGAAACCGGTGATGGAACAGGTTGTGGACCAAGCCGCCTCCTCCAGCCAAGGAGGCAAACGACTGCGTGCGCTGCTCGCGTTGGACGCCTTCGATATTCTTGCCGGCGACGTGACGCCTGATCGGCGTGACGCCATGATCGACCTGGCCTGCGCCATTGAAGTGTTTCAGACGGCCGCACTGGTGCATGACGACATCATCGACGAATCCGATCTGCGCCGGGGCAGGCTTCCGCACATCGTGCCTTGGAACAGGCCGTACACAGCGGTGCCATAGGCCGTGGCTTGGGCCTGATGCTCGGCGACATTCTGGCCACCGCCTGCATTGAAATCACACGCCGGTCCGCCAGCCGTCTTCCCAACACCGATGCCCTGAACGAGGCGTTTCTTACCCATGCAACGCGAGGTGGAAATCGGCCAGGTACTGGACTTGGCCGTCGAGATGACCCCACTGTCCAATCCCGAAGCTCTGGCGAACGCCTCATTGAACGTATTCCGCTGGAAGACAGCCAGTTACACCACCATCGCTCCACTGCTGCTTGCACTGCTGGCCGCAGGAGAGAGCCCGGATCAGGCCAGGCATTGCGCGTTGGCCGTCGGCCGGCCGCTCGGACTGGCGTTCCAACTGGCGGATGACCTGTTGGATGTCGTCGGATCAAGCCGCAATACCGGAAAACCAGTTGGCGGAGACATCCGAGAAGGCAAACGCACAGTGCTGTTGGCTGATGCTCTGTCTGCGGCAGATACGGCGGATAAGGCCGATCTGATTGCCATCTTCGAAGAAGATTGTCGCAATGACAACCAGGTGGCCCGCACCATTGAACTGTTCACGTCGACCGGTGCTCTTGATCGATCCCGCGAGCGCATCGCTGCCCTATGGGGTGAGTCCCGTAAGGCGATTGCCGGTCTTGAGCTGAATTCCGAAGCGCAACGCCGTCTGACCGAGGCTTGTGCGCGATTCGTCCCCGAATCCTTGCGATAGTCCACAATGCGAGCCGCCGGACCATGAGACCATGAACACCGGTGAAAACCCGTGAAAGCTATGCGCTGATGCTCCGGCCGCGTAACCGGGGCCATGTACACTGAACATGTTTAGTCGTGATTAAAGGAACCGTACGATACAACATGAGTGAGAACGAGCCCGCACAGATGATTGAGGGACGCTACCGCATCGTGCGCAATATCGCCGAGGGTGGTATGGCCACCGTGTATGAGGCCATCGATGAGCGTCTGGGGCGCACCGTGGCGATTAAGGTCATGCACACACAACTCGCCAAAGGCCCGCATCGGGAGCAGTTCGTCGAACGGTTCCGCCGCGAGGCCAATTCGGCCGCGTCCATCGCCAACCCGCACATCGTTCAGGTGTATGACACCGGCGAGTTCAATGGACTTGATTTTCTGGTCATGGAATATGTGCATGGCGTCAATCTGCGGCATGAGATGAACGCCCAAGGCACATTCTCCGTACGTGAGACGCTGCGCGTGGTCGCGGAGACGCTGGATGGTCTGGCTTCCGCACATCGCGCCGGCGTGGTTCACCGTGACATCAAGCCCGAGAACATTTTGATCAATGATCGCGGCCATGTGCAGATCACTGATTTCGGTCTGGCCAAGGCCGCCAGCCAGGCCACATTGAGCTCCACCGGCATGCTATTGGGCACCGCCGCTTATCTGGCTCCCGAAATGATCGAGAACAATCAGGCCACCGCGCAAGGCGACCTGTACTCGGTGGGCATCATGGCATGGGAGATGCTGACCGGCAAGGTGCCGTTCGATTCGGATAATCCGGTGACGCTTGTCTTCAAGCATGTTCATGAGGACGTGCCGTCCGTGGCCACGGTCTGCCAGGGCATTGATCCGTCCGTGGCGGCGTTCATCGCCCATCTGACCGCGCGTCAGGTGGATGCCCGCCCCGCCGATGGCGCGGCAGCAGCTGAGGAATTGAGCCAGTTGGCCGCCAAATTGCCGCTGGAGGCGTGGCAATACCGTTTGCATGCCGAACCCATCGGAGGTGATCATACCGATGCCACCGCTGCAGCGCTGGTAGCAATATCGCCGAGCAGGCCCCGCTGACCGGCGTACCTGCCGGTGCAGCAACGTTCGAGCCGTCCGTACCGGCATTTTTGGCCGATGATGCCGCAAGCAATACCGCCGATACCGGTGGCGCCGCAGACGTCAATCCCCCGGCGCCTCCGGTCGCCCCCACCACGGCACTTGATTCGTCGATGTTAGCCGATGCTTCGGCTCCCCATAAGACGCAGATCATGGCACAGTCCGGCAGCGAGACACAAGTGCTGCCTCAGGCCGGCGATGCCTTCACCCGAGCGCTTGCCCTTTCCGATGAGCCGGACGTCGCTTCCAATGGCACCGGGTCAAAGAAGCAGCGCAGCAAAAAACCGCTCATCATCGTACTGGTGATCGTGCTGGTACTGGCTGCAATCGGCGGAACCGCCGGCTGGTGGTGGTTTGCCGGACCGGGAAGCTATTGGAGTGTGCCCAAGCCGGATGACGTGACCTGCGATGCGAATGCAGGCACCGAATGTTCGCTGGCCGGCGCGGATTGGGCCACGTATGAAAGCACGTTGAAGGCTCTCGGCATCCCCTACAAGACGCACAAGGAATACAGCGACGACGTGGCGGAAGGCAAGATCATCTCTTCTTCCGTGAACAAGACCAAGGCCGTTGTGAACAGCCACATAAGCAAGCGAGCCAATCAGGAGCTTACGGTGGTGGTGTCCAAGGGCGTGCGGATGACCACCATCCCGAAGGATATTCTCGACGCGAATTCGGCCAATGGCAAGGACCCGTTGAACGCGCTCAAGAAGGCCGGCTTCGATAATGTCAAGCACGACGAGTCGAAGGATGAGTATTCGATGGACACGCCGCAGGGTGTGGCATTGACGATCTCCCCTGATCCCGGTACCACGGCCAAACACAACGATGAGGTGACGGTTACTTTGAGCAAGGGACCGATGCCGGTGACCATGCCTAACATCGTCGGTAAGACCCAGGATGAGATGCAAGCCGCGCTCGGCGAGTTGAAGCTCACGGCCAATGTCACCGAACAGTACGATGACAAGGTCGAGGCCGGCCAAGTCATTTCCGCGTCTCAGGAAGCCGGAGCCAGCTGAAGTGGGGCGATAGCGTGGACGTGGTGATTTCCAAGGGTCCGGAGATGGCGACGATACCGTCCGGCCTTGTCGGCAAACAGGAAAGCGCCGTAACCAAGACACTTGAAGGTCTCGGGTTCGAGGTGAAAACCGACAAGGTGCTCGGTGGCCTGTTCGGCACGGTACGTACCGTGAAAAGCGGCGATACGGACCTCTCCAACGGCGGCAAGATTCGCCTGCGCGACGCCAACGGCAACCCCACCGTCATCACCCTCACCATCGTGTGAGATTTGAATGAGGCTCCCTCTGTCTTCAGACGAGGGAGCCTCATTTGTTAATTACTTTTCGGCTTCTTCAGCGGCCTGCTGGGCCTTGAGCTCGGCCTTGACCTTCTGGGCGTATTCGTTCACGAATTCCTGACCGCTCATTTTCTGGATTGCGGCGGAAACACGATCGGTCAGCGAACGCAAATCATCATGTGTAATCTCATCGGCCGGCTTCTTGGCAACTTCAATCGGCTTGCCATACAACACCTTGGTCTTGCCCTTCTTGGGAATCGACGTGCCAATCGGCTGCAGCTTGTCCGAGCCGATGATGGCGGTCGGAACAATCGGGCAACCGGTCTCGAGCGCAAGTCGTGCGGCACCGGTGTGTCCCTTGTACAGTCGACCGTCCGGGCTGCGCGTGCCTTCAATGTGGATACCGAACAGGTGCCCATCCTCGATAATCTCGCGTGCGTGCTTGAGTGCGCCAAGCGACTTGCTGCCACCGGAACGATCAACCGGGAACACGCCCACGGACGTGAACCACCACTTCTTGAACTTGCCCTTCAATCCCTTGCCCTCGAAGTATTCGGCTTTGCCCATGAAGTGCACCATGCGCGGGCAGGTAATCGGAATCAAAGCATCGTCGATCACCGCCAGATGGTTGGCTGCGATAATCGCGCCGCCCTCTCGCGGCACGTTATTCAGTCCGCTGACAGCAGGGCTCAAACGATGATGAGCAATAGGGCCGAGACCTTTGACGAAGAACCAGTAGAGCACTTGGCATTCCTCCCGCAGACGAACTAGCCATTGGCCGGTCGCCTGATTAGAGTGACAGTTATGACTGAGAACCAGAATAGCAATGCCGACGGAGAGCGGCCAACCCCCACGCCGGGCAACGGACAGGATTCCGGTACTTCATCCAAGTCGTCGACTCCCGGTGCCGCCGGACAAGCCACGAATGGTGCCGATACACCGCAATCGCATGACGCGAACGATTTGGATGCGGCGTGGGCCGCGTTCGAAGCCGAGCATCAGCCGACTTGCATGACGTGGCTTCCTCCAGGCAGGCCAAAAAGTTCGAGAAGCAGGCCAAGAAACGCGAGAAGGAGGCGCTGCTTTCCGTAGATGACTTGGATATCGGCTCGTTCACCGATGATGCTCGCCCGAGCCGTGGCGGCAAAAAAGGCAAGCAGTCAGGTCCCCGTGATTTCACCGGCTCCAGCTGGCTGGATACCGATAATGTGATGGACACCTATGATGATGGCGGCTTCACTCCCCCGAACCCTGATCTTGGTCCGGTCAAAGCGTCTACGGTACTGCTGACGGCGTTGCTTATCATTGGTCTCGTAGGCGAAGCGGTGATGATATTCGTCCCCGGCTTGAACGCGATTCCTCTCTTGGGCGCGCTGCTCAATATTCTCTTCGGGCTGGGCGTCATTTTGGGCTTGGGTGGATTGGTGGCCAAAATTCTCAACCGCAAAGACCGCCCCGGTGATCAGGGCGGCTATTACGACGACGGCGCGAGGGTGTAGCTCGCGTAGGCTGTGTGGTCCTTGGCTCCCCTCTCTGAGGCTGAGCCGTTAAGCGAACAGCCCAGCGGGCTGTTTGTAGGCGAGGTGTGAGAGATAGCGAACCAATGTATCACAGGCGTGGCTCGTCCGTAATTGCGGCCGAGCAAGATAGGTCACGAATTGAAGTCGATGGACTCCTGTAACTCGGCAATCATGGCTTGATGCGGGCGTCGCCTCCCCACCAGTTGAGACGGATCGTCACGTCCCCTTTGGCCGGCACAACCGGCACATCAGCGGCACCAACCGAAGTGCCGCGCGTCGCAGTCACGCACAAGGCCACGGCCGCCATAACAGTCGCCATATAGACACATAAGCCCCCCTCATCAGAGGAGCTGAGTACGGTGTATCACGCCTTGGACTTGGCGGTTTCGATCCACTTGTCGAACAGGCTTCGGCCTTGCCGGAATCGACGGTTTCCTCGGCCAGCTTGTAGCTTCGGCGAAACGCTCGGCCAGTGTGCCGTTGCCGACCAGATTGCCGTCGGCCACGATGGCGGAGGCGGCGTTGAGCAGTGCGGTGGTGCGGGACGGAATGTCCTTGCCGGCCAGGAAGTCCTTGAATGCGTTGGCGTTGACGTCCGGAACGCCGCCCTTGAGCTGTTCGACGGTAATCTTGGCCAAGCCAGATCCACAGTCGGATCGAACTCGGACTCGGTAACCTTGCCGTCGCGAATCTCCCAGACGGAAACCGGGCCGGTGGGGGCAAGTTCGTCCATGCCTCGTGGGAGGTGTAGACCAAGCCAGACTGTCCACGGCTGGCGTACACGGCTGCCATAATCGGGCTCACCTTGCGTTGGCGCAGCCGATGGCCACGTGTGCTAGGTTGGCGGGGTTGGTCAGCGGCCCCAGGATGTTGAAGACGCACGGGATGCCCAGCGCGGCGCGAATCGGCCCCACGAAACGCATGGCCGGGTGGAAAGTGCGGGCGAACGCGAAGGTGATGCCCACCTCGTCGCCCACTTCGCCGACGGCTTCCGGCTTCAGATCCAGCGGCAGGCCAAGGGCTTCGAGCACATCGGCGGCACCGCACTTCGAAGATGCAGCGCGGTTGCCGTGCTTGACGATCTTCACGCCGGCTGCGGCGGCGGCCACGGAGCCCATGGTGGACAGGTTCACGGTGGCGAAGCGTCACCACCGGTGCCCACGATGTCGGTGGTCCCACCGGAAACGTTCAGCGGCACGGCGTGGGAGACCATGGCCTTGGCGGCACCACGCACCTCGTCGGCGTCAGTCCCAGCTGCTGCTGCATAGCGAGCGCGGCACCCACGGCGGCCGGATTGGCGTTACCTTGCATCAGGTCGTCCACGAACCACTCCGATTCCTCAGCAGTAAGGTGGTCTCCCCCGACCAGCTTGGTGAGAATCGACTTCCATGTGATCTCGGCCATGATGCCCTCCTTGGCGTTTCCTACGCCGTGTGATGTATGTTCGCCGCTCATTGTAATGGTTCGTCATTTCAAGGCCCTGAATCTTCCATATTGCAAAATATGGCGCTATTGCTGTTTTCGTGGATGTCGGTTCGTCGTCGAGCCGTTGGTTTCGTAAGCGTGAGGGGCGTTCCCGCGTATTCTGTTTTCCGACCAAAGAAATGAATCACGAAGAACGCCTGGGCAAAAGCCCATTCACCGGATTGCCGAACGTCAAAGGCACGGTTGCAGAGGATGCGCGGATCACGGATTCGCCGCCGCGTTCCGAACCCGTGCTCGAGATCCGGGTGCGTCCACGTGCGGGTATGCTCCGATGCTCCCGATGCGGAAGGAGGTGCCGCGGGCATGACCAGGGCGGCGGCGTGCGGCGTCGTGGTCGCTTCCGTGCCGTGGGCCGAGCCGGGCAGCCGGTCCACACGCGATTTCGAATCGGAACGCGCGTGGCCGATGAGCGTCGCGAACCAGAAGACCGTAAGCGGTTTTCCGCACGTCGCGTGGCGCGCCGCCGGAAGACGCCGCCCATAGGGTCGCTGAACGGTTGAAAGCGTCGATGCCGTCTCCGTTCGGCGCCTCACGTCGATCGGCGTGGACGAGACCAGCTACCGCAAAAGGCCACACGTGCATCACCGTGGTCGTCGACCACGAACGGCATCGGGCGATATGGGCGCACGACGGGTACGGCAGGGACGTGTTCGGCCTGTTCTTCCAAACGTTGACGCCCGAACAGCGCGCCTCCATCAGGGTCGTCGCCGGGGACGGGGCCCGGTGGATCGACTCATGCGTGCATGAGTGGTGCCCGAACGCCGAACGCGCGCCCGACGGGTTCCACATCGTCAGTTGGACGAGCGGCGCGCCCGACAACCCACGAAAACAGCAGAAGCCTCTTTTTTGTGCTATCCCGTAAAACTGCGGGACGGCAGCTCATTTTCGCCGTTTGAGCCGTGCCGTCCCACATCACCCTTTGCGGACCGTGACACCATAACACCGAGAATGGCGGAATTTCAACGATTCCGTAATTCGTACTGCGGGACGCCACGCTAGTCAATCGATTGACACTCGTGCCATCCCGCAACAGTGTGGGATACGACGTCAAAATCCGCGAAAATCGCGTGCCGTCCCGCGCGTACGGCACCGCACGAATACATGCTGATGAACCGCATAGAAAATGGCTCCCCGTGTGGGGAGCCATGAGCTAGTTACTAACTAGCGATGCGTCACTTCTCGTTCTGGCCGTGGCACATCTTGTACTTGCGGCCGGAACCGCACGGGCACGGGGCGTTCTTGCCAGTGCCAGGAAGGTGCGGCCGTCGGCCCACGGCGTCTTGAGCTCTTCGCTCTTCGGACGCTTGGAAACCGGGACCTTGCCTTCGGCGTGGCTGATCGGAGCCGGTCCGGCAACAGGCAGCGTGGACTCGCCGGCCCCGGAGGCGGCTGCGGATTCGGCGATCGCCTGCTTGGCGTCCGTATCCTCGTCCTCTTCCTCGACTTCGCCCTCGGCGGCCTCGACCACGGATTCGCCGTTCTCGTCGGGGCCGGAGGCCACGGCGATGGTGTCGGCGCTTTCGGCGGTCTCCTCGACCTCGTCAACGGCCTCGTCGGTGGTGGCGACCTGCTTGATGTCGATGTGGAACAGCAGCTGGACGGTCTCCTCCTTAATGGCCTCGATCATGGAGTTGTACATCTGGTAGCCTTCGCGCTGGTATTCGACCAGCGGGTCGCGCTGGCCCATGCCACGCAGGCCGATGCCGTCCTTGAGGTAATCCATCTCGTAAAGGTGCTCGCGCCACTTGCGGTCGAGCACGGCGAGCACCACGCGGCGTTCGAGATCACGCAAGCCGGTCTCGCCGATGGTCTCCTCCATTTCGCCGTACTGCTGCCTGGCGTCCTCGACGATCAGTCGCGCACGGCCTCGACGGCCTTCGCACCCTTGAGCCGCCGACGATCTTCCTGACCTCGTCTTCGTCGACCTTGGTGGGATCACGGTGTTGAGCGCCTTGAACAGGCCCTCCCAATCCCAGTCCTTCGGTTTCTCGGATCCCTTGTTGGCACCCTTGATGTAGGACTCGACGGTGTCGGAAATGAAACGCAGGATGTCCTTGTGGATGTCTTCGCCCTTGAGCACGGCCTGACGCTCGGAGTAGATGACGGTACGCTGCTTGTTCATCACGTCATCGTACTTCAGCACGTTCTTACGAATCTCGTAGTTGCGGGATTCGACGGCCTTCTGTGCGGTGCGCACGCCCTTGGTCACGGACTTGGCTCGATCGGCTGGCCTTCCTCCATGCCCTTGGCCATGACCTGGGCCACCAGCTGGGTGTTGAACAGACGCATCAGATCGTCTTCCAGCGACAGGTAGAAGCGGGACTCGCTGGATCGCCCTGACGGCCGGAACGACCGCGCAGCTGGTTGTCGATTCGACGGGACTCGTGGCGCTCGGTGCCGAGCACGTACAGGCCGCCCAGCTCCTTGACCTCCTCATGCTCGTCCTTGACCTGGGCCTTGATCTCGTTCAGGGTGCCCGGCCAACGCTTCTCATACTCTTCCGGGGTGTCCTCCGGAGAGTAGCCCTCGGACTTCAGCTTGGCGTCGGCAAGGAACTCGACGTTACCGCCGAGCATGATGTCGGTACCACGCCGGCCATGTTGGTGGCCACGGTGACGGCTCCCTTGCGGCCGGCGACGGCGACCACGGCGGCTTCCTTCTCATGCTGCTTGGCGTTCAGGACCTGGTGAGGGATCTTGGCCACGTCGAGCAGGGTGGAGACCACTTCGGAGCTTTCCACGGAAGCGGTACCGAGCAGCACCGGCTGACCCTTGGCGTGACGCTTGGCCACGTCCTTGACGATGGCGGCCAGCTTCTCCTTCTTGGTGCGGTAGATGAGGTCGTCCTGGTCCTTGCGGATCATCGGCTTGTTGGTCTTGATCGGCAGCACGCCCAGCTTGTAGGTGTTCATGAACTCGGCGGCCTCGGTTTCGGCCGTACCGGTCATGCCCGCGAGCTTGTCGTACATACGGAAGTAGTTCTGCAGGGTGATGGTGGCGAAGGTCTGGTTCTCGGCCTTGACCTCCACGCCTTCCTTGGCCTCGATGGCTGGTGCAGACCCTCGTTGTAGCGGCGGCCCGGCAGGATACGGCCGGTGTGCTCGTCGACGATGAGCACCTCGCCTGGGTGACGACGTAGTCCTTGTCACGCAGGAACAGTTCCTTGGCCTTGATGGCGTTGTTGAGGTAGCCGATCAGGGCGGTGTTGGCCGGCTCATACAGGTTGTCGATGCCGAGGAAGTCCTCGACCTTGGTGATGCCCGGGTCCAGGATGCCGACGACCTTCTTCTTCTCGTCGACGTCGTAGTCCTCGTCGCGGGTGAGCTTCAGCACCAGCTTGGCGAACTGACGGTACCAGCGGGTCACGTCGCCTTCGGCCGGGCCGGAGATGATAAGCGGGGTACGGGCCTCATCGATGAGGATGGAATCGACCTCATCGACGATGGCGTAGTGGTGACCGCGCTGCACGAGGTCGGCCTTCTCCCATGCCATGTTGTCACGCAGGTAGTCGAAGCCGAACTCGTTGTTGGTGCCGTAGGTGATGTCAGCGTTGTACTGCTTGCGGCGCTCCGGCGGCTTCTGCTCGGTGATGATGCAGCCGACGTTCATGCCGAGGAAACGGTAGATACGGCCCATCAGCTCGCTCTGGTAGCTGGCGAGGTAGTCGTTGACGGTGACCACGTGCACGCCCTTGCCTTCGAGAGCGTTCAGATAGGTGGGCAGGGTGGCGACCAGGGTCTTGCCTTCACCGGTCTTCATTTCGGCGATGTTGCCCCAGTGCAGGGCAGCACCGCCCATGAGCTGCACGTCGAAGTGACGCTGGCCAAGGGTGCGCTTGGAGACCTCGCGCACGGTGGCGAACGCCTCGGGCATGATCTCGTCCAGGCTCTTGCCGTTTTCGATTTCCTGCTTGAACTTCGGGGTTTGGGCCTTCAGATCCTCGTCAGAGAGGGCGGAGATCTCGTCCTCAAGAGCGTTCACGGCCTTGGCCACGTTCTCCAGCTTCTTGAGCTGGTGCCTTCACCCATTCGCAGGGCTTTGTCAACAATATCGACACTGGGTTCTCCCTTGACTGATAAGTGGTGGTGTCCGCGTACCAGAATAGCGCCTCGCACCGTCAGCAGTCGAATTTTTCGACCTTCTTACGAAAAAATGGACCGCCTCCATATTGGAAGCGGTCCATGCGGTATCAGCTGATCGTGTCAGCAGCCCTTACCCTCAGGCTTTCTTGACATTCTCCGGAGTATCGATTTCGAACACGCCGTAGCTCCAACCGTGACGGTGGTAGACGACGGACGGGCGTCCGGTCTCCTTGTTCACGAACAGGAAGAAGTCGTGTCCGATCAGTTCCATCTCGTACAGCGCCTCGTCGATGCTCATAGGCTCGGCGATGTGCAGCTTGCGACGGATGACAATCGGCGTATCCCCAACCTGGACCTCCACGGATTCGCCAGGGCCAAGATCGGAGGCGACCGCAGCTGCGGGCTGTTGTTCGGCTCTTCCTCCGACACCTCCGGCTCGGGCTCCGGGGCGATAACACCCAGATCCACCGGGACCGGGTTCGCGTAACCACGACGGTGATCCTTGCGACGGTCACGAGTACGACGCAGACGCAGCGTCAACTTATCCAGCGCCATGTCCAGCGCACTGAATTCATCGGTGCTGGAAGCCTCCGCACGCACCACGGTACGTCCGGCGATAACGGTGATTTCCACGCGCTTGGCGGTATCGGCCTGACGCGGGTTGCCTCATGGGTCAGCACGATCTGCGCGCGCTGAGCATCCGGGGCGATAGCGGTCACACGATTCATCTTGGTCTCGACCACATCACGGAACCTTTGCTTGACCTGCGTGTGGCGTCCGGTAACGACGATTTCCATGTTGACCTCCTCTAACTCAAGCGGTGTAACCCGCTATATGTGTTCCGAACGGCATCATCACCGACCGGGTATGTTTCATTGTAGACGAACAATGGGTGAACGGCCGGAAACTCGCCCAGAGAATATATGTTTATTCCCGGGCTTTTCTCTGCAATGAAACGATGTATATACTGGGGTTTTGGCAGCAGTCTCCTATAAGAAGATTTGATACCGGTTTATCAGGCTGGCTCGTTTGTTCGTCATGGTAAATACTGCAATGGATAGGCAGCGTTTTCTTGCTCTTTCTCGCACATACCAAGCTCTTACAGATTTGATTCGTCTCCATACGACACGCCACAACACGCCCGACACGCCCCATCCGATATTCGGCGCGTCGTTCACGAATCGCCCAACTATGCCCAACTATGGAGAAAACAGGATAACCGGGCAACGTCATGGCCTCACCGCAGGGCGGGATGCCGCCTTTTCCGCACCTTATGTATAATTGCAAGCTTGAGACCTCTTGATGGCCGCGGCGTGATCTTCATTGGGATCGGCTGAGGAACTTCCGGGCTCCATAGAGCACGATGGCGGATAACGTCCGCCCAGGGTGACCTGAGAGATAGCGCAACAGAGAACAGACCGCCCGTCCTCGACGGGTAAGGGTGAAACGGCGGTGTAAGAGACCACCGGGCCTCTGGTAACAGTAGGTCGCATGGCAAGCCTCATCGGGAGCAAGGCCAAGCAGATGGCGGTAAGGGCTGCTCGCCCGTGTCATCGGGTAGGCTGCTAGAGCCTGGCGGTAACGTCAGGTCGAGATGGATGGCCATCCGTGCCGTGCGTTCGCGCACGGCACGACAGAACCCGGGGTATAAGAGGTCTCATTTTTTTCTTGGCTACACCAACAATGCGGCGGCGACTCGACGGAGGGTTTCGGGGCTGTGGCCTTTGCGGCCGCCGGCGGACCAAAGCCGACGCTGACGGACCCGACGATCGAGGCCATGGGTTTTGCGGGCTATTTGGCGGCCCAATTCCCATGCGGCATCTTCAAAGATGCCATTTTGTTCAGCTTCGTCACACACCTGTTCAGCCAGCTTGCGGTCCACACCTTTGCGAGCAAGTTCCATGACCGTACCACGACGGCCCATCATGCGACCGGCACAATAGCGTACGGCCGATTCGGCATAAGCGCCGTCGTCAATCAGTTGCACGCGAATCAGCCGTTCGATGACCTCGTCCACGATCGCCTCGCCGTACCCTTTGGCAAGCAATCGTTCGCGTAACGCACCGGATGCACGCGGGGCCGCGTCCAGCAAACGCAATGCAGCCTCGCGGCAAGCGTCCAAATCATTGGGATCTTCGACAACGGCAGCGTCTCTCCCCCGTCGAGAAAAACGTCCCGACGGTTTCGACTGAACATGCTGCTCGGCAATGGGCATGTCTTGCGACGCAACAGGATTGCGCCGCAAGAACGCTTCGGCACTAATCATGTTCAGGCCTTAGCTGTGCCGGCCTTGGCACGGGTCGTTTTGGCAGCAGGCGCCGCTGCGGCCTTGCTGTCCTTGGCCACGTCAGCCGCAGCAGCCTCGCTGACGGCGG
>ENA-OQBT01000924-OQBT01000924.1-human-gut-metagenome-genome-assembly--contig:-NODE-924-length-14667-cov-1.932325_pt1 | contig 14667 bp, 17 predicted proteins | sample MGYA00242749_ERZ504557 | MGnify/ENA primary metagenome ERZ504557 (study PRJEB26092, sample SAMD00036243) | human gut metagenome | host: Homo sapiens | study: EMG produced TPA metagenomics assembly of... | reverse complement strand
CACATCGCAGAATGAAGACTCTTTGTATTTTTAAATCCCATAGAACGAACGGCTGTCTGAGGAAGTCCAAGTGTACCAAATCCTACAAGAATCCAGAAACTAAGTAGCGTACCGGGACTGTACTTTGAAAATAGATCATCATATACTCCAGGCAGATTCTGTGCCAGTCCGGCATCAATACCAGCAAGTCCGCCGCCAGCTTTTAATACAAAGAATAAAAGTAAAAATGTACCGACACACATGATAATTCCCTGAATCGTATCTGTGATCGCAACAGCGCTGAAACCACCAAAAGATGTATAAATGATAACAACTGCTCCAAAGATCAATAAAGAAACAACATGATCAAGTCCAGTGATAGAAGAGATCAAAGTTGCTCCGCCAGTAAATTGTCCGATCATCTGTGCCATGAAGAAGGCAACCATAAGTAAGCTGGTTACAATAACTAAAACATCACTTTTATAACGAGCCTTTAAATAACCTACAACAGTAACGGCACCAGTTCTTCTGGAACTAAAGCAAGTTTGTTACCAAGGACACCTAGTACCAGAAATGTGATCGGAACTTGAACTGTAGCGATCCATGCCTGTGCATATCCATAAGTAAGACCAGCAGCTCCTGGACCAGAAATAAAGGAACTTACAGAAGTATAAGTTGCCATGGTTGTCATTGCCAGAAGAAGTCCGTTCATATTTCTTCCACCGATGAAGAATTTTTTCTCGGAGGATGTATGCTGTTTTTTATTTTGACGGTTACTGAAAATGATACCGATCGCAGCATTTAAGGCGAGGTAAACAATAAAAAATTGCAAGAATGATTTTCTGATTTGCTGACATTTATTCTTCTCCCTCCTCTTCATCGTCATATTCAAAATTAATAAATACATGTTTTAATAGGTACCAGACACCGATCAAAGAAAGTATGATCGTTCCGAATGTTGACACACTAAACCATGCGGGCATACCTAGAAAATAAAGACCAGTACCATTTAACAAAAACGCACTGGCAATATGCCAAGCACAGCAGATCAATACAACGATCAGTGTTCCACGGATCTCACGCATACACTGTTCATGTTTCTCCTGTCTTGTTAATTTTTTTCATATTATATGATCTCCTTTAATAAAAGGTCAGATTCGCAAAGGATATCTGCCAAAAGTATTATCTTACAAATATGGAAGAAAATCAATTATTCTTAACATTTTAAAGAGATAAGATCAAAAAGAATGTTATAAAATAGTTTGAATAACATATTCATCTTTGGTATAATAAATCATATCAGTATGCAGAAATACAGGAGGCTTTTACTATGGAGAATAAAAGTAGTTACCAGATAAACGAGCAGGGAGTGCTCGGGGAAGTGAAAATTGCAGATGATGTGATCGCAGTGATCGCAGGAATTGCAGCAACTGAAGTGACAGGAGTTGCCAGAATGTGTGGGAATATCACGAATGAACTGGTAAGTAAACTTGGAGTGAATAATCTGTCCAAGGGAGTCAAGGTTGTCGTAGAGAATCATCATGTAAGAGTCAATCTTGCATTAGAACTTGACTATGGAGTTAGTATTCCAGAGATTTCTAAGAAAGTTCAAGATCGTGTGAAAGCAGCAATCGAGAACATGACAGGATTAAAGGTCAGAGAAGTTAACGTCCGTGTCACAGGCGTTGCAGCAGAAGAAGAGTAAGAAAGAATATAAAGCAAAGTCAGAACGGGACTGATCGCAGTTCCGTCTTTGTATCGCAGAAAGGAACCCTAATGAAAAGAAGTGAGGTAAGAGAACATATTTTCAGAATTTTATTTTGTGTAGAATTTTGTGAGAAAGAAGAATTTGAAGATCAGGTTGAATTATATTTTCATGGACATGAAAATATCAATGAGAAGACACAGAAAGAAATTACAGAGAAAACAGAGAATCTGATCGAACATTTAGATGAAATCGATGAACAGATTTCTGCACATACGAATGCATGGAATTTAGAGAGACTTGGAAAAGCTGAATTATCTATTTTAAGACTTGCAACCTATGAAATCTTATTAGATGAACAGGTGCCAAGAAAAGTAGCGATCAATGAGGCAGTAGAACTTGCAAAGAAATACTGCAATGAAAAGGCAGCACCATTTATCAATGGTGTCTTAAGTAAGATTGGACAGGATATGGATGAAGAGTAAAGTTTTTTCTGTAACACAGATTAATACTTATATCAAACGAATGTTTCAAAGTGATTATGCCTTAAGGAGGATTTCAATCAAGGGACAGGTGTCAAACTGTAAGTATCATTCTTCTGGGCATATTTATTTTTCATTGAAAGATGAAGAAAGCCAGATTTCTTGTGTGATGTTTGCGAGTGCAAGATATAATGGATTGCAGTTTGAATTAGAAGATGGACAGGAAGTCATTGTAGATGGAAATGTCAGTGTCTATGAGCGTGGCGGAAGTTATCAGCTATATGCACAGGAGATTCGTTTAAATGGAATCGGAGAATTATATGTTGCATATGAGATGTTAAAACAGAAGCTTTATGAAGAAGGATTGTTTGACCACGAGATCAAGAAGCCGATTCCAAAGAATCCAAAGAAGATCGGTGTGGTAACGGCAAGAACAGGAGCAGCAATTCATGATATCATTAGTACAGCAAAGCGCAGGAATCCGTATGTACAGTTAGTATTATATCCTGCTAAAGTACAGGGAGAAGGTGCATCTGATACGATCGTATCTGGAATTCGCACTCTGGACCAGTATGGAGTTGATACCATTATCATCGGAAGAGGTGGGGGCTCGATCGAGGACTTGTGGGCATTTAATGAAGAGAATGTCGCAAGAGCGATCTACGAAGCAAAGACACCGATCATTTCTGGAACAGGGCATGAGGTGGATACTACCATTGCGGATTATGCGGCAGATCTTCGCGCGGCAACACCGACAGCAGCCTGTGAACTTGCAGTTCCAGATATCACAGAAGTGATGGAAGGAATCGCAAACAGAGAATATACAATGGCTGCGTTGTTGAAACAGATCATCCGGCGTTATCAGATGAAATTGCAGAAGTATCAGATCACCATTGCAAATTACGATCCACGATTTCAACTTCAGGAACAGAAGATGCGTTTGTCAGAATTAGAAGAACAGATTCAGCAAGTGATGAAGAATAAGATGACAGGGTATAAGCACAAACTGGAATTGTACGCAAAAGAACTTCATGGGTTATCACCAACAGCGAAATTGATCAATGGATTTGGATATTTAGAAGATCAGAATGGTGAGCCAGTTACAAGCGTCACAAAGTGAAAGAGGGAGATCAGATTTCCTTAACGATTTCAGATGGAACGATCCTTGCAATGGCAAAACAGATCAGAACAATGGATGAAAAAGGAAAGTAAGAAAGAGGAAGTTTATTATGGCAAAGAAGAAATTTGATATTGATCAGGGTTTTCATCAGTTAGATGAAATTCTTACAAAGCTTTCCAGTGAAGAAATCAAACTTCCAGAGGCTGTCAAACTATATACTGAAGGAGTAAATCTTGTGAAACAGTGTAAGGATTCTCTGGATAAAGTAGAAAAAGAATTGATCGTATTAGAAGAGAATGGGGAAGAACATGAACTTTAAGGATGAGATGAAACAAAAGGTTGCACAGATCGAAATTATTTTAGATGAATATCTGCCAGCACAGGAAGGGTTACAAAAAACAGTTTTAACTGCAATGAACACAACCGTTAAGGCGGGAGGAAAGCGTCTTCGTCCAATGCTGATCAACGAGACATATCAGATGTTTGGCGGAAAGGGAGATATCGTAAAGCCATTTATGGCAGCGATTGAAATGATCCATACGTATTCTCTGATTCATGATGATCTTCCAGCGCTTGACAATGATGATTACAGAAGAGGTCAGAAAACATGTCATATCGTTTATGGAGAAGATATGGCGATCCTTGCAGGAGATGCACTTCTTAATTATGCGTATGAAGTTGCAACGAAAGCATTTGATCTTGCGGAGAAAGACCAGATCATGAATGTAGTTGAAGCAATCAAGATTCTCGCCAGCAAACCTGGAATCTATGGAATGATCGGCGGGCAGGTTGCAGATGTTGAACTGGAAGGTACACGCTTAGTATGGAGCAGATTTTATTTATTCATAAGAATAAGACGTCTGCATTGATTGAAGCATGTATGATGATCGGAGCAGTTCTTGCAGGAGCATCCAAAGAAGATGTTCTGAAGATGGAAGAATGTGGAGAATATATCGGACTTGCGTTTCAGATTCAAGACGATATTCTGGATCTTACAGGAGATGAAGAAGAGATCGGGAAACCGGTTGGAAGTGATGAAAAGAATCACAAAACAACTTATGTGACATTAAAAGGATTAGAACGTTCACAAAGAGATGTAGAAGATATTTCAAAGAAAGCAATTGATATTTTAGAAAAATATGATAAGGGAGATTGTTATCTTACAAATCTTACAAGATTTTTGATCCATCGAACACACTAAGGCAGAGAGGAAGAGGGAGCATTATGCTAGAGTATATTAATGATCCGAATGATATTAAACAGATTCAGCCAGAGATATAATATCTTGTCGCGAAAGATATACGTCGTTTTCTATTAAGAAATGTCAGTCGCACAGGGGGCATCTGGCATCGAATCTTGGAATTGTAGAACTAACGATGGCGCTGCATCTTGTTTTGGATTTTCCAAAAGACCAGCTGATCTTTGATGTAGGACATCAGTCTTATGTGCACAAGATCTTAACAGGAAGAAAGAATGGATTTGAGAATCTGAGGCAATTTCATGGGATGAGTGGATTCCCGAAGAGAAAAGAAAGCGATTGTGATGCGTTTCACAGTGGACACAGCTCCATGTCGTTATCAGCAGCGCTTGGGATGGTTACAGCAAGAGATATCAATCATACGGATGAGACGATTGTTGCGGTGATCGGAGATGGTGCGTTGTCTGGCGGAATGGCATATGAAGCATTAAATAATATGGCAAGACTACGCAAGGAGAAGAAGAATCTGATCATTATCCTGAACGATAACAAGATGTCTATTGCGGAGAATGTCGGTGGAATGTCTGCGTATTTGAATAAAGTACGAACAAGAAAAGAATATGTGGCATTTAAAGGAAATGTGGAACAATCCTTATTAAGAATTCCGGGAATCGGGAAGGAATTAACAACAATTCTTAAGAAATCAAAAGATTCGATCAAACAATTATTTGTTCCGGGAATGTATTTTGAAGATATGGGGATCACGTATATTGGACCTATTGACGGGCATAATGTTCCCTTGATGGTAGACACGTTAAATAGAGCGAAACAATTAGATGAGCCGATCATTATTCACGTGGTAACGAAGAAAGGAAAAGGATATCGTCCTGCGGAGCAGAATCCAGCCAAATTTCACGGAATCAGTCCATTTTCCTTAAAGACAGGGGAAGTTTTAAAGAAATCGGACAATCCATCGAACACAGCGGTATTTTCAGATACACTGATCAAAGAGGCGAAGAAAGATAAGAAGATTGTTGCGGTAACTGCCGCAATGCCGGATGGAACAGGTCTTGGAAAGTTTAAAAATCATTTTCCAGATCGTTTCTTTGATGTAGGGATTGCCGAACAACATGCAGTTACATTTTGTGCCGGAATGGCATCAAGAGGTCTAAAGCCTGTATTTGCAGTGTATTCAACATTTCTACAAAGAGGTTTTGATCAGATCTTACATGATGTGGCAATTGGGAATTATCCAGTTATATTTGGATTGGACCGCTCAGGACTTGTTGGAGCGGATGGAGAAACTCATCAAGGTATTTTTGATATTCCGTATTTATCTATCATCCCAAATATGACGGTGATGGCTCCGATCAACGGAAGGGAATTATCTGAGATGCTAAAACATACGCTCCATCATGCAAAAGGACCGACCGCGATCAAATATTCCAGAGGAGAAGCAAGCTCTTTGTATGAAGATCAATTTGAAGAGTTACACTATGGAAAAGGCCAGATACTTAAAGAAGGAAAGGAAGCTGTGATCATTGCAGTTGGAAATATCTTTGAAGAGGCAGACAAGGCGGAAAAGATCCTTAAAGAAGAAGGATATGAGATTGGTTTAGTTAATCCAAGATATATCAAACCATTTGATCAGGAGTTGATCATGAAACTGTCACAGACCTATGATAAGATCATGATCGCAGAAGAAGGCGTATTAAACGGCGGATTTGGAATGATGGTGAATGAATTTCTGAGTGAACATGATTACAAAGGTGAAGTCAGATGCCTTGGAATAGATGACCAGTTTGTGGAACATGGTTCTGTAAGTGAGTTAAGAAGAATGTTGAAGATTGATGGAGAAAGTATTGCAGACTCCATCAGACAATGGATGAAGGAATAGAAAAATGAAGAAAGAACGTTTAGATGTGCTGCTTGTTAAGAAAGGGCTTGCGTCTTCCAGAGAAAAAGCAAAAGCGATCATTATGTCAGGAATCGTTTTTGTAGATGGACAGAGAGAGGATAAAGCAGGATCAACTTTTGATGAAAAGCAGGAGATCATTGTAAAGGGAAAAACTTTAAAATATGTCAGTCGAGGTGGATTAAAGCTTGAGAAGGCTATGAAGAACTTTGATATTGTATTAAAAGACAAAGTCTGCATGGATGTTGGAGCATCTACAGGTGGATTTACAGACTGTATGTTGCAAAATGGTGCAGTGAAAGTATATTCAGTTGATGTCGGACATGGACAGTTAGACTGGAAACTAAGAAACGATGAGAGAGTTGTTTGTATGGAACGCACGAATATGCGTTATATGACGGAAGACGATATCGATGAAAAAGCATCGTTTGTATCTATTGATGTTTCTTTTATTTCACTGACCAAGATTCTTCCAGCGGTATATCGAATTTTGAATACGGGAGGAGAAGTTGTTGCACTGATCAAACCGCAGTTTGAAGCAGGAAGAGAAAAAGTTGGAAAGAAAGGTGTTGTACGAGATCCAAAAGTTCATGAAGAAGTCATTGAGAAGATCTGTGATTTCGCATCTACGAACGGGTTTGAATTATTACACCTTGATTATTCTCCGATCAAAGGTCCAGAGGGAAATATCGAGTATTTATTACATATGAGAAAAACAGAGACAATGGAGAATGGACATACAATGACAGACCAGATCAAAGAAGTGGTGGATGCATCACATGCGGATCTGGCAAAGAATAAGGAATAACATGAAGAATTTTTTGATTTTAACGAACGAGAAAAAAAGATCCAGGACTGCGTATTTCCAAAAAGATCCAGGATTATATTGAAAAACAAGGTGGAATCAGCCAGAGAATGTGTGATTTTACAAGACATGTTCAAAAAGATATGAACTGCATCACAAAAGATACAGAGTGTGTGATCGTTTTAGGTGGAGATGGGACGATGCTTCATGCGGCAAGATTGATCGTAGATCATGATATTCCGATGGTTGGAGTAAATCTCGGTACCTTAGGATTCTTAACAGAGATTGAGTTATCTAAACTTTATGACGGATTGGACGGATTGTTAAATGATACTTTCCAGATTGAGGAGAGAATGATGTTAGATGGGCGCGTGATCCATGCGGATCATGAGACAGATCATCTTCCAGCACTCAATGACGTCGTGATCGCAAGAAGTGGTTTTTCAAGAATCATCTCGTTTCGTATTATGGTCAATGGCAAATTGTTAGATGTATATGAAGCAGATGGGATTATTGTTTCGACGCCGACAGGATCTACAGGATATAATTTATCAGCAGGTGGGCCGGTAGTGAATCCAAAAGCAAATGTTATTTTGATCACTCCAATCTGTCCACATTCGCTGCAGTCAAACAGTCTTGTTCTTTCTCCAGAAGATGAGATTGATATTTATATTGAGAACGTGAGAGAATCTCAGTTAGAGGAAGCCTACGTTACCTTTGACGGTCAGGTTGCGAGAAAACTTCAGCCAGGAGATGTTCTTCAGGTGCGTAAATCAAAGAAGATCGCAAGGATCATTAAAGTGAAAGGAGAACAGTTTTTACAGAATCCTTCGAATCAAAGTTGGAGGTCAGAATGAAGAAAAATAGGCAGGAAGCGATCATTGAATTGATTCAGCAATATCCAATTGAGACACAGGAAGAGTTGCTGTCAAGATTAAATCAGATTGGCTTTAAGACAACGCAGGCAACGATTTCAAGAGATATCAGAGAACTGGCATTGATCAAGAAACCGGATGCAGATGGGAAGCAGATTTATTGTCTGATCGATCAGGAAGATGAGACTTCAAGAAAGTATCAGAGGATATTAGCAGAAGCGATCATTCCATGGAACTAGCAGAGAATATGCTGGTTGTAAAAACCGTATCGGGAATGGCAATGGCGTCTGCTGCTGCACTTGATTCTTTAAACATCATTGGAATGGTTGGTACGATCGCGGGAGATGATACGATTATGTGTGTTATGAAAGATAAGAATATTGGAAGAACTGCAATTGCTGAGATCGATCATATGATCAAAAAATTAAAAGAATAAATATACAGAGAGGAAATCTATGCTTCAGAATTTACATGTAAAGAATCTTGCGTTGATCGATGAAGTAGAAATTACATTTGATGAACATTTGAATATACTGACTGGAGAAACCGGTGCAGGAAAATCTGTCTTGATAGGTTCTATAGAAAGTGCACTTGGGAAAAAAATATCAAAAGATATGATCCGACCGGGAGCAAAAGAAGCAGTCATTGAACTGCTTTTTTGGATTGAAGATCAAAAGCTGATCAAAGAAATCGAAGCTCTGGATCTGGAAGTAGAAGACGGTCAGATCTTCATCAAACGTGTGATCAACGAGAAGAGAAGTATTAATAAGATTAATGATAGTACGGTGACACTCAATACGTTAAGAGAAGTTTCCAGACGTTTATTTGATCTGCATGGTCAGCAAGAACATCAAGTACTGTTAAAAGAGAAAAATCATTTAAGTATGATGGATCATTTTTTACCTGAAAACGCAAGATATTCCTTAGAACAGTGCAAAAATCTTGCAGGAGAATATCACGAGATTTCAACAAAGATAAAAGAAATATCAATAGATGACCAGCAAAGATTAAGAGAGATGGACTTCTTAAAACATGAGATTTCAGAGATTGAGAATGCCAATCTTGTCAAAGGAGAAGACGAGGAATTAGAAACGGTATATCAAAAGATCGTCCATAGCCGAGATATCATTATTTCTTGTCAGGTAGCACGTATGCTGACGGGATATGAGGAAGAAACATCGATTGGCAATCAGTTAAGTGAAAGCATAAGAAGAATGCAGGAGATCAGTCATTTAGATCCTCAGATCTCAGAATTTTATGAACAACTGTTGTCAGTGGAAGATCTGTTAAATGGTTTTCATCAGGAATTGACGACATATATGGAGAATATGGAATTTGATGAGCAGACGTATCAGGAAGTGGAAGAACGTCTGAATGTCATTAATTCTTTAAAAGACAAATATGGTCCATCGATTGAAGATGTTACAGCATATGGACAAAAGGCAGAAAAACGATATAATATGTTGTGTGATGCAGAACATGAGATTGAAATATTAAAGAATGAACAGGAACGCATCAGGGAACGATATCTTAAGGAAGCAAAGAATCTGTCAGAACAAAGATGTAAGGTAGCAAAGACACTTGGAAGCAATATCACAAAAGCATTAGAAGATCTGAACTTTTTTAGATGTCAGATTTGAAATCGAAGTTACGAAAAAAGACCAGATTTCAGCAGATGGAATGGATCAGATCCGTTTTATGATATCGACCAACCCAGGTCTTCCAATGCGTCCGGTACAAGAAGTAGCATCTGGTGGTGAATTATCAAGAATCATGCTTGCACTCAAATCAGTAGCAGCACAGGCAGATGGAGTAGATACGTTGATCTTTGATGAAATTGATACTGGGATCAGTGGGGAAACTGCCAATCGTGTAGCTAAAAAGATGGCAGTGATCTCAAAGGATCATCAGTGATCGCGATCACACATCTTCCACAGATCGCAGCGATGGCAGATAGTCATTACTTTATTAGAAAACAAACCGATCAGAAGAATACGCAGACAATGATCCGAAAATTAAATGAATCAGAATCGTTAAAAGAGATTTCAAGAATGATCAGCGGGGATCAATGGAGTGAAACGTCTATGGAACATGCAAAAGAAATGAAATCTTTGGCAGATGAAACAAAATTATACTGAGTATGGGAGCGGTAATCTTCATATAATAAAAAGGATATATCAATGACGATATGTCCTTTTTAGGAGGAAGAATATGAAAAAATACACTTACCGCAAATTTTTAATTCTACTTTTTATGATCAATTTAATCGCAATAGCTGCAGTTTATATAAAATACTGCAATGCAAGACTTCCAGATACGATTCATATCAACAAGAGCGAAACAGTCTCTCTTTGTTATGATGTACCAGTCAGTGCAACGATCGATCATCAAACGATACGATTAAATCAGCCCATTGTATTCAAACAATGTCACATGGGTCAGTATGAAATGAAAACCAATTTATTTGGCGCGATTCCATTAAAGAAGATTAAAGTGAAGGTCGTAGATGACCAAAAGATCACGCCAAGCGGTGAAGTGATCGGTGTCTATGTAGAAACAGATGGATTGTTTGTGCTTGATACGGATCAGTTACCGGAGAAAACAGCATGGAATATGCACCGAGTAAAAATAAATTATATCGTGGAGATTATATCAAAAAGATTGATGGAAAAGATATTGTATCAAAAAAACAATTCATCGAAAAAATCAATCAAGGTCAAGGAGAATCTGTGATATTAACAGTCCAAAGAAAGGCAAAGATGATGCAGATCAAGATCAAGCCAGAACGTTCAAAGACGGATCACATGTATAAAATTGGAACATGGATCAGGGATAACACGCAGGGAATCGGTACGATGACTTATGTAAAAGGTACGTCATTTGGAGGGTTGGGACACGGTATTTATGATATGGATACAGGCACACTTTTAAAGATCAAAGGTGGTCTTTTGCTGGATCCACAGATTTATTCCATTAAAAAAAGGAAAATCAGGAACGCCGGGAGAGATTGTTGGAAGTATTGAATACAAGGAAGAAAATATTTTAGGTTCCATCAAAAAAAATACGGAAAAAGGAATTTATGGAACCATACCAAAGAAACAACAAAAAGCATACAAGATAGGATATCGTCAAGATATCAAACCAGGGAAAGCTTATATTCTCTCCAATGTAAGCGGTACTATGAAACAATATGAGATCCAGATCAATAAGATCGTGCCATCCGACAAGGATGTGTTAAAAAGTATGGAGATTGAAGTGACAGACAAAGAATTATTAAAACTTACCAACGGGATCATACAGGGAATGAGTGGCAGTCCAATCTTGCAGAATGGGAAACTTATTGGTGCTGTTACACATGTTTTTGTAAATGACCGATGAAAGGGTATGCTATTCTTATGGAAACAATGCTCTATGAGATGGAAAATTAGAGCAAAGGGAAATGGAAGCTGTTTTTAAAATATAAGTTTGCTACAATAGAAAAAAGGGAGGGTGAGAGACATGAAAATTTTGCATCTTGGAGATCTGCATCTTGGAAAGAGAGTGAACGAGATATCCATGATTGAAGATCAGAAATTTATATTGGATCAGATCGTTACATTAGTAAAAGAAGAAAAGATAGATGTTATTTTATTATGTGGGGATATCTATGATAAGGCAATACCGACGATCGAGGCGATTCATCTGCTGGATGAATTTTTAGAAGAACTGAGTGATCTTAAAGTAAAAGTATTGATGATCAGTGGAAATCATGATTCTTCGGAAAGATTGTCATTTGGAAGAAACTTATTTAAACGATCTAATTTATATATTGCATCACAATTTAATCAGGAAATTGAAAAGATTACGATTAAGGAAGATGGATACAATATTAATTTTTATATGCTTCCATTTGTAAAGCCAGCGTATATTAATCATGTATTAAAAATTCAGACAGAAACCTATGAAGAATGCTTCAAGCATCTAATGGAACAAGTGAAGATCAATGAAGATGAGACGAATATCCTGCTGGCGCATCAGTTTGTAACGGTTGGAAAGAATTCTCCAGAATTGTCAGATTCAGAAACAAGCAGCCTTGGAGGGATTGATAATATTGATTACCGTCTATTTGATGCATTTGACTATGTAGCACTTGGACATATCCACAAGCCGCAGGCAATGGGACGTGAAATGGTAAGATATGCTGGATCGATCTTAAAATATTCTTTTTCAGAAATTCACAAAGACAAACAGGCAACGATTCTTACGATCAGTAAAAACAAGCAGATCTCCCTATCCCATCATTTGCTAAGGCCATTACGTGATATGAGAGAAATGGAATGTTCGTTAGAATCATTGTTAAAAAGAAAATATGAAATTGGAAATGAAGAAGATTATATGCATGTCATTCTGACGGATGAGGAGCAGATTTTAGATGCGATCGGGAAAGTACGTACGGTTTATCCGAATGTTATGCAGATCAGCTTTAAAAACCGTCGTCATATGATGCAATATGAAACCATTCAGATGAAAGAAAACCAGATCGCAGATCAAAATCCAATGGAATTATTTGAACAGTTTTATAAAATGCAAAATCATATTGATCTGGATGAAAAAAGAGCACAGATGGCAATATCCATTTTTGAGGAGGTGATTCGTTGAGACCGCAAAAATTAATATTATCTGCATTTGGACCATTTGCAGAGGAAACAGTGATTGATTTTACCAGATTTAAAGATGGGATTTTTTTGATCTCAGGAGAAACAGGTGCAGGGAAAACGACTATTTTTGATGGAATCTGTTTTGCTTTATACGGTGAGCCAAGTGGTTCTTATCGAAAACAGGATATGCTAAGAAGCGATTTTGCCAAAGATGAGACAGAGACGAAAGTGGTATTCTTATTTTTGCATCGCAAAAAGCAGTACAAGATTGAAAGAAATCCATCCTATATGCGAAAGAGCAAACGAGGAGACAAAATGACACGACAGTCTCCGTATGCAGTATTGTATCAAGAAGATGAGATTGTAACAACAGGAAGTCAGCAAGTGACCGCGCAGATGGAAGAAATTCTTGGAATGGACCGTATGCAGTATCAGCAGATTTCAATGATCGCACAAGGAGAATTTTTAAAAACTTCTTTACGCGAAAGGAAAAGAACGGAGTGAAATCTTTCGTAAGATTTTTGGAACATGGTATCTGTATGAATTTCAGGAAAAGATCAAACGTAGACATCTTTCTTGTAAATACGAATATGAGAATCTTGGGAATACCTTGTTAGAGCAGGAAGATAACATTTTTGTATCAAAAGATGCAGAAGAATATGAAGAATATACACGGTATTTAAAACAAAAACATCAAATTGTAGAATTTATGGATGTAGTAAAAAGATATCAGTATCGAAAACAACAAGAATATGAGAATTTCCAGAAACAAAAAGAAACACAAGAAGAACTATATCAGAAGCAACGGATTGTTTTTCACAGATAACGGAGAAGAGACAGAAGATCAAAGATGTAAAAGAAGAAATTAAAGAACTTATAGTACAAGGAAAAGAAAATAAAGCAGAACAGCGAACGATCAAAAAAGAATATGATCAGATCCAAAAGGAACTGCCGAAACTACATAAAAAGGAATTAAGGTTTCAAGAACTACAAAAACAGATAAAACAATATAAGGAGCTGGAAGCATTAGAGAAAAAAAAGGAATCTTTAAAGAATGCGAAAGAACGTATGATAAGACAGCAGGAAGAAACGGAGCAAAAAAAAGAGAACGAAAGACAAAGAGAATTAAAACTACTAGAATTTCTTAGACAGGCAGATGAGATTGAAACACAATACGATCATTTGCAAAAAGAAGAATTGAAACTTCATGTTCAGACAGAAAAAAATCATGAATTGTGTAAGGAGAAAGAAGCTTATTTTGAGAAACTTCAGATTTATGAAGAGGCTGGAGAAGTCTATGATAAGATCAGAATGCAAAGAAAAGAATACAGAGATCGATTGTCAGACTGGCAGGATCGATATGACTGTAATCAAGCAGGACTTCTGGCAAGAAATCTGATAGACGGTCATCCATGTCCGGTTTGTGGATCATTACATCATCCAAAAACAGCAGATTTTAAAGAAAGTGATATTACGCAGGAGATGCTTCGTGCACTTCGTGAAGAAACGGAATTGATCGATCGGCAATATAATACTGCATTTGCGAAAGTAAAACAGAGTAAAGGTATTGTTGAGACATGTAAAGAACAGCTTTGCAAAAAAAGTGGGAAAAGATCAGAAGAGTTTGAAAAGCTTGACGAGATCTATGAAATCTCTTTACGACAATATAAAAAAGTAAAAAAAGAATTTGAAAGAATCAAAAAACAGAAAGAAAAGATAGCAGAACAAAGAGTAAAAGTTGAAAAATCCAAAGAAAGACAATTGAACTATGTGGAAAAACTGCAGGAAATTGCCGGAAAATCACATGAAAAAGATAGTTTATATAAGCAGACAGAAGCCAGAATAGAAGAAATCTGTAAGAATCTTGAATATAAAACATATAAAGATGCCAGTGAAGAACAGCAGCGATTATCTGATGAGATCGATCAGATGAAATTAATAAAGAAGAATA
>ENA-OQBT01000922-OQBT01000922.1-human-gut-metagenome-genome-assembly--contig:-NODE-922-length-14696-cov-2.693596_pt1 | contig 14696 bp, 17 predicted proteins | sample MGYA00242749_ERZ504557 | MGnify/ENA primary metagenome ERZ504557 (study PRJEB26092, sample SAMD00036243) | human gut metagenome | host: Homo sapiens | study: EMG produced TPA metagenomics assembly of... | reverse complement strand
CCATTATCCCGCGAGGTGTTTTTGGCATGAATATGCCAAAATCCCGAGACATACAAGCCAAAATTCCATTGCCGCAGGCAATTTGGAATGAATTTTGGCTACGTTACTGAGAACGGAGTGAACAGTAACGGCTATTTGGTGTTGTGAACAGCAATACTTATAATTTTTCTGTCATATGTTCACAAATCTTACATAAATCTCTGCTATAGTAACCATATGAAAGATAAAATCTGTTGCTGAGGGCGATTTTCCCGGATTTTGCGCTGTGGCTGTAAAGGCGCTGAACAGTCGTGGATTTTAACAATACTCGGAAAACAGTATAAATAAAAAGTAAAAACTGTTTCGGAAAATAATGAAGAAAAACGGAGGGAATCAAATGGATACATTAAAAATCCTGGTGGTGGATGATGAGAGCCGCATGAGAAAGCTGGTAAAGGATTTCCTGACAAAGAAGAATTTCCAGGTACTGGAAGCCGGTAATGGTGAAGAAGCCATGGATATCTTTTATGAGGAGAAGGACATCGCACTGATCATTTTGGATGTCATGATGCCGAAGATGGATGGATGGGAAGTTTGCCGTGAGATTCGCAAGAACTCAAAAGTTCCGATCATTATGCTGACTGCAAGAAGTGATGAGAGAGATGAGCTTCTTGGATTTGATCTGGGGGTAGATGAATACATCTCCAAACCATTCAGTCCGAAAATCCTTGTTGCAAGAGTGGAGGCAATTCTGAGACGTACAGGTCAGAATAATCCGGAAGATGTGATTTCAGCAGGCGGCATTGTTATAGATAAAGCAGCACATCTGGCTACTGTGGATGGTAAGCCTATGGAACTGAGCTTTAAGGAATTTGAACTTCTGACATATTTTCTGGAGAATCAGGGAATCGCACTTTCCAGAGAAAAGATCCTGAATTCTGTATGGAATTATGACTACTTTGGAGATGCCCGTACGATTGATACCCATGTTAAGAAGCTCAGAAGTAAAATGGGAGATAAAGGTGAATATATAAAGACTGTATGGGGTATGGGATACAAGTTTGAGGTAGACGAATGACAGGAAACGGAAAAACAGATAAAAAATTTCATACTCTGCAACATCAGATTTCAGTAGTGTTTATATGTCTGTTACTGCTTTCGATCTTTACCATTACTCTGATCAATGGTCTTTTTCTTGAAAAATATTATGTATCCAAAAAAGTAGAAGTGCTGGAGGAGGCAAAAGAAGTGTTGTCTCAGATGAATCTGGATGACATCCTGCAGTATGATACAGATATAGAAGAGGACAAAAAAGGGGCAACAGATGAGATTTCGGATGAGATTGAGAGGAGCAGTTCCAGAAATAACCTTACCTGGATCATAGTAAATGAGGAAAACAGCGGTTATTATTACTGGGGAGAGAATAATATGGCAAAGATGCTCCGCAGTAAGCTGTTTGGGTATATTAATAATCTGGATCAGGATATGCAGCACAGTCGTGTGCTCAAAAAGACAGATACCTGTACCATGTGGCAGGTGCATGATCGCTTTGCAGGCATGGAATATGTGGAATGCTGGGGACAGTTTGATAATGGTTACTATTTCCTGATCCGTTCTCCTCTGGAAAGTATTAAGGAAAGTGCATCTATTTCCAACAGTTTTTACTTCATTGTAGGAATAATCATAATTGTGGTCAGCGGTATTGTGATTCTTGTGATGACGAATCGTATTACCCGCCCGATCAGTGAACTGACCAAATTATCAGAGAAGATGTCTGATCTGGATTTTGATGCCAGATATCAAAGCAGGCAGGTAATGAGATTGATGTACTTGGCGATAACTTTAACAAAATGTCCAGAAAACTTGAGAGCACGATCTCAGAGTTGAAATCGGCTAATAACAAGCTTCAGAAAGACATAGAAGATAAGATTAAAATTGATGAGATGCGTAAGGAATTTCTTGATAATGTTTCTCATGAGCTGAAAACTCCTATTGCATTGATCCAGGGATATGCAGAGGGGCTGAATGAAAATATTTCCGATGATCCGGAAAGCAGGGAATTTTACTGTGAAGTTATTATGGATGAGGCTTCAAAGATGAACAAGCTGGTCAAAAACCTGCTGACGCTGAATCAGCTGGAGTCCGGTAAAGATGCCCCGGTGATGGAAAGATTTGACATTGTATCTCTGATCAGGGGTGTACTTGGTTCCATGCATATTATGATCGAACAGAAAGAAGCAACTGTGATTTTTGAAGAAACAGAACCTGTATATGTATGGGCGGATGAGTTTAAGATTGAAGAGGTTGTGACCAATTATACAAGCAATGCACTGAACCATCTGGACGGAGAGCGAAAAGTAGAAATTAAGGTTCTTCAGGAAGAGGACTGTGTGAAAGTAACCGTATTTAATACAGGTACTCCGATTCCGGAAGAGGATATCCCAAATCTCTGGAATAAATTCTACAAAGTAGATAAGGCCCGGACAAGAGAATATGGCGGAAGTGGTATCGGACTTTCAATTGTTAAGGCAATCATTGAGAGTATGAACCAGAAATATGGGGTATGCAATTATGATAATGGCGTGGAGTTCTGGTTCACTCTGGATTGCAGGCAGTGATAAGATATCCGGGTATTGTGAACGGAGTGAACAGTAACCGGTAGTATGACCGGAATAAAAACAGACAGAAGCAAAGAAAGCACTTTGCAACTGTCTGTTTTTGGGTTATACTGTATTGGAGCGTTTTGATCGGATATTTTATTCCGGTCTGACATGTGATCCGGAAAGCCTTCGGATTACCATAATGAGGAAAACAGATAATGACATCAGGAGGATAACATGATTGCAATAATTGACTATGATGCCGGAAATATTAAAAGTGTAGAAAAAGCACTTCATTATCTTGGGGAAGAAACAACAGTAACCCGCGATCCGCAGACTTTGTTAAATGCGGATAAAGTAATCCTGCCGGGCGTGGGAAGCTTTGGACAGGCGATGGAGAATCTTCATACATACGGACTTGTACCTGTGATCCATGAGATTGTAGAGAAGAAGACGCCATTTCTTGGAATCTGCCTGGGACTTCAGCTCCTTTTTGAAAGCAGCGAGGAGACACCGGGGGTGGAAGGCCTTGGAATCCTGAAAGGGAAAATTGTTAAGATTCCGCCTGCGCCCGGGCTTAAGATTCCACATATGGGATGGAATTCTCTGCATTTTCAGAATAATGGCAGACTGTTTCAGGGAATCCCGGAACAGACCTATGTATATTTTGTGCATTCTTATTATCTGCAGGCAGAGGAGCCTGAGATTGTAAAGGCTACTACAGAATACAGCACCTGTATTCATGCTTCCGTAGAAAAGGACAATGTATTTGCCTGCCAGTTCCATCCGGAAAAGAGCAGCAAATGGGGACTGAAGATACTTGAAAATTTTGCTGCTGTGGGAAAAGACGGCAATACTGAGAAGGAGGGAAAATAAAATGTTTACAAAGAGAATTATTCCCTGCCTGGATGTAAATAACGGACGTGTGGTAAAGGGCGTAAATTTTGTGCAGCTTCGCGATGCGGGTGATCCGGTGGAGATTGCCAAAGCCTATGATGCAGCAGGAGCAGATGAACTGGTGTTTCTCGATATTACAGCATCCTGCGAACAGAGAGATACGGTAGTTGACATGGTAAGACGGGTTGCTGCCAATGTATTTATCCCGTTTACAGTAGGCGGCGGTATCCGTACTGTAGATGATTTTAAGAAACTGCTGAGAGAAGGAGCAGATAAGATTTCCGTAAATTCTGCAGCAATTGACAGACCGGAACTGATCAGTGAGGCGGCTGACAAGTTTGGAAGCCAGTGCGTAGTTGTGGCTATTGATGCCAAGCGCAGAGAAGACGCCGGATGGAATATTTACAAACATGGCGGAAGATTGGATACAGGGATTGATGCCATAGAGTGGGCAAAGAAAGTGGAAGCTTTGGGCGCAGGGGAAATCCTTCTTACCAGTATGGACTGTGACGGTACAAAAGCAGGATATGATCTGGCTCTTACCAGAGCAATTGCTGATGCTGTCTCCATTCCTGTGATCGCATCAGGCGGTGCAGGTACACTGGAGCATTTTTATGATGCACTGACCGAAGGGGGAGCAGATGCTGCACTGGCTGCGTCTTTGTTCCATTATAAAGAACTGGAGATTTCTCAGGTGAAGGATTATCTGTCTGACAGGGGAATTTCTGTCAGACGATGACCACGAAAAATATAAGAGGTGAAGGATAAGGTATGTCAGCAATTTCAGGTGACTGGCTGGAAGCCTGAAGGGAGAGTTTCACCAGCCGTATTATGCAAAATTATATAAAACGGTGATGACAGAATATCAGACCAGGAAGATTTTTCCTCCTGCGGAAGATCTGTTTAATGCATTTCATTTTACACCGTTAAACGAAGTGAAGGTAGTAATCCTGGGACAGGATCCCTATCATAATGACGGGCAGGCTCATGGGCTTTGTTTTTCCGTAAAGAGAGGAGTGGAGACGCCGCCGTCCCTGGTGAATATTTATCAGGAGCTTCATGATGACTGTGGATGCTATATCCCCAATAACGGTTATCTGGAGAAGTGGGCAAAGCAGGGGGTGCTTCTTCTGAACACAGTTTTGACTGTACGTGCTCATCAGGCAAATTCACACAGGGGAATCGGCTGGGAGCAGTTTACGGATGCTGCGATCCAGGTTCTGAATGAGCAGGACCGTCCTATTGTATTTCTGCTATGGGGACGTCCGGCGCAGATGAAAAAATCCATGCTGAATAATCCGAAGCATCTGATTCTGGAGGCACCTCATCCAAGTCCTCTGTCTGCTTACAGGGGATTTTTCGGATGTAAACATTTCAGTAAAACAAACGAATTTCTTGTTGCCAATGGTCTGGAACCAATCGACTGGCAGATAGAAAATATATAAGAAAAGAGGTAATGTGTAGTCAGGTAAAAGACACACAGTGATAACATGAATCAGAAAAACAATTTAGTAAAAAATGCATCCTTTCTGATGATTGCAGCTATGATCTCCAAGGTGATCGGCCTTCTGTACAAGAGTCCCCTTTCCAATATTATAGGAAGCCTTGGAATGGGCTATACAAGCCTTGCGCAGAATGCCTATATGATCCTTCTGATGATCGCATCATTTAGTATTCCACAGGCGGTATCCAAGCTGATCTCAGAGCGTATTGCTCTGAAGGATTACAGAAATGCACATAAGTTCTTTAAGGGTGCCATGATCTATGCCATGGTGATTGGCGGAGTGGTCGGTTTATTCTGTCTCTTTGGAGCAGGGTTGATCATCCCTCAGAATCAGAAGGATGCAATTCCGGCACTTCAGATCCTGGCTCCGACGATTTTTTTGTCCGGTATTCTTGGGGTATTCAGAGGATATTTTCAGGCATACAGAAATATGATGCCAACATCTATCTCCCAGATCATTGAGCAGGTATTTAATGCGGCAGTCAGTCTTCTGGCAGCCTGGGGATTCATCAATGCATTTTCAGATGGAACAGAGAACAGCATTGCAAAATGGGGGCAGCAGGTTCCACAGTAGGAACCGGAGCCGGAGTGGTGACTGCATTGGCATTCATGCTTCTGGTATATGGTGTAAACCGCAGAAAAATCCTGCACCGGGTAGAGAGAGATCACAGACATCAGGAAGAGTCCTACAAAGAGATTTTCCGTGTGATCATTCTGGTTGTTTCGCCGATCATTCTCAGCGCCTTTGTTTATAATGTAAATGCTTATATCAATGGGTATCTTTTCTCGGATATTCTGGGAAGAAGAGGTGGAGATGCGGCACAGATCGGTATTTTATATGCAGAGTATGCTACTTACTTTATGACAATTATTAATATTCCTCTGACGCTGTCCAGTACGGCACCTACTTCCATGATTCCGGAAGTTTCCGCCCTGTATGCCACCGGAGACATTGAAGCGACCAGAGAGTGCATTGACCAGACCGTACAGCTTTCTATGGTAGTTTCCGCCCCATGTGCCATGGGACTGGCAGTGCTTGCACAGCCGATTGTATTTTTGCTTTACGGAAATTCCACAGGACTGGCAGCCAACCTGCTGATCCTTGGTTCTTTTTCAATCCTGCTCAATGGAATGTCAAATATTTCCAATGGAGTTCTGCAGGCAATCGGACAGCAGAGGATTCCGGTGATTACGGCTGCAATCGCACTGGTTGTGGATATTGTGGTAGTGGTAGTGCTGCTGTTTACTACAAACCTTGGAGTTTATGCACTGCTGATCGCAATGGTGGTCTATTCTGTGGTTGTATGTGTGTTAAATGACAGAGCCATGAAGAAATATCTGCAGTATAAGAATCCATGGAAAGAAGGATATCTGTATCCTGTTCTTGCATCTGTTCCCATGGGAATTGTTGCAGGCTGTATCTGCTATGGACTGAACATTTTTGTAAAATCCAATTTCATTTGTCTGATCGTTTCCATTCCTGTTGCTGCGGTTGTTTATCTGTTTGCTTACCTGATCATCAGCAAGCCGTCAGAATCACAGCTTAGAAGAATTCCGGGTGGAAGCTATCTGATAAGGATTGCAGAGAAACTTCCGTTCTGGCAGAATAATTAAAAAACAGAAGTTATAAAAAATAAAAGAGTTATATTTCATGGTTTAAATGTATTTCTGAAATAGAAACACATTTAAAATTTCTGAAATATAACTCTTTTTTTGAGCGCGTTTGAAAAATGCTTTTCGCAAAGCAGGATATGTAGATTGCAGAAAGCCTTTTTCAGACACGCTCTAAGGCGGATATATTGCAAGGTAAAATACATTGCAATATATCCATTACGGTATTATTTATGCATTTTTTTCTTCTACTTTTTTCAGATTCTTCTGAGCTGTGGAGAGCATCAGTTTGATTCGGTTGAGCTGGTTAACTTCACTTGCACCCGGATCATAGTCGATGGCTACAATATTAGCTGTCGGATATTCTCTGCGGATTTCTTTGATAACACCCTTACCTACAATGTGGTTCGGCAGACATCCGAAAGGCTGGATACAAACAATATTCGGAACATCTCCATGGATCAGTTCCATCATCTCACCTGTCAGGAACCATCCCTCACCTGTCTGGTTTCCGGTGGAAACGATCGGAGATGCCATTTTTGCCAGATCTCTGATATCAGCAGGCGGTGCAAAATGGCGGCTCTGTGCAAGAGCTTCGCTTGCAGGCTTTCTCACCCATTCGATTGCTTTGATTCCCCAGTTTGCCATGGTTGCCTTGGACTTTTTGAATCCAAGATTTTCTACCTTAAAGTTCTGATTATAGAAGCAGTAGCACATGAAATCGATCAGATCCGGTACAACTGCCTCAGCGCCTTCAGATTCCAGAAGCTCTGCCAGATGATTATTTGCAGCAGGCAGGAACTTGACAAGGATCTCACCTACGATGCCGACACGAGGCTTTTTCACATCACTGATCGGAATGGTATCAAATTCGTGAACCATTTCGCGGCACATTTTCTTAAACTGGCTGTGGCTGACACTGCTTCCACTTAAGAAAGAGATTACACGCTGTTCCCAGATTTTATGTTTTCTGTTTACGATTCCCTCTTCCAGTTCATAAGGACGCATACGATATACGCATTTCATCAGGATATCTCCGAATACGGCACCGTAAGCAACTTTCTTCACTAATGGAAGCGTAAGTTTGAATCCGGGATTGCTTTCCAGACCGCTTAAGTTAACAGAGATAACCGGAATATGTTCCATACCGGCTTTCTTTAATGCGCGTCGTATAAATGCGATATAGTTGGAAGCACGACATCCGCCACCTGTCTGTGACATGACAACGGCCGTTTTGTTCAGGTCATATTTACCGGAAAGCAGAGCATCCATGATCTGTCCCACAACGATCAGAGACGGATAGCAGGCGTCATTGTTTACATACTTCAGACCAACATCCACTGCATGCTTATTGTCATTTGGAAGCACCTCCAGGTTGTATCCGCAGGAATTGAATGCTGCCTGCAGGAGGCTGAAATGGAACGGTGACATCTGCGGGCAGAGGATGGTATAGTCCTTTCTCATTTCCTTTGTAAAGGATACTTTATCAATAGAAGCAGGTTTGACAGTACGTTTCTGTCCCTGTGCTTTCTTCGCACGGATCGCTGCGATCAGGGAACGGATACGGATTCTTGCAGCACCAAGGTTATTTACCTCGTCAATCTTTAAGCAGGTATAGATTTTGTCACTTCCGTCAAGGATTTCATAAACCTCGTCAGTAGTAACTGCATCCAGACCACATCCAAAAGAGTTGAGCTGGATCAGATCCAGGTCATCGCGTGTCTTTACATAGTTTGCAGCAGCATACAGTCTGGAGTGGTACATCCACTGGTCATTGACGCGGATCGGGCGTTCCACAGGTGCCAGATGAGAGATGGAATCCTCAGTAAGTACGGCAATACCATAGCTGTTGATCAGATCCGGGATACCATGATGGATTTCCGGGTCAATATGGTATGGGCGTCCTGCAAGGACAATACCATGGCGTCCTGTATCTTCCAGATATTTCAGGGTTTCTTCTCCTTTTTTCTGTACATCGCGGCGTGCAGCAGCCATTTCCTCCCAGCCTTATGCACAGCAGCTTTGACTTCTTCTGCCGGGATATCCTTAAATTCCTCTACCAGACGATTTGCCAGAATTTCCTCAGAAGTAAATGCAAGGAACGGATTGCGGAAGGTAATGGACGGATCATTTAATTCGTCTACGTTATTTTTGATATTTTCGGCATATGAGGTAACGATCGGGCAGTTATAGTGGTTGACTGCATCCGGGAACTCGTTACGTTCATATGGGATACATGGGTAGAAAATAAATTTCACGCCATTGCGGATCAGCCAGGTTACATGGCCATGTGCGAGCTTGGCAGGGTAGCATTCGGACTCACTTGGAATGGACTCAATACCCAGCTCGTAAATCTTTCTGGTGGAAGTAGGGGAGAGTACAACCTCATACTTCAGTTCTGTAAAGAAAGTATACCAGAAAGGATAATTCTCAAACATGTTCAGAACACGGGGGATACCTACTTTGCCTCGCGTTGCCTTATCAGCAGTAAGCGGTGCGTAGGAGAAAATACGCTTATATTTATATTCATAAAGATTCGGAATATGATCTTTGTTCTTTTCCTTGCCAATACCGCGTTCACAGCGGTTACCGCTCACATACTGGCGGCCTCCGGAGAATTTGTTGATAGTCAGACGGCAGTTATTGGTACATCCACGACAGTTTGCCATAGAAGTTGTATATTTCAGCTCGTTGATCTTATCAATGGAGAGCATAGTCGTTTCTGCACCTTCCTGATGGCGTTCGCGGGCAATCAGTGCGGCACCGAAAGCACCCATGATTCCGGCAATATCCGGACGGATGGCTTCGCAGCCTGCAATCTTTTCGAAGCTTCGAAGAACCGCATCATTGTAGAAGGTACCACCCTGTACAACGATGTGACCTTGGCCAAGTTCGGAAGCGTCAGAATCCTTGATAACCTTATAGAGTGCAATTTTTGATAACAGAGTAAGCAAGGCCTGCGGAAATATCAGAAACCTCAGCTCCCTCTTTCTGTGCCTGCTTTACCTTGGAATTCATGAAAACAGTACATCTGGTACCAAGATCAATAGGATGTTGTGCGAAAACAGCAGCTTTTGCGAAATCCTGTACTGTATAATTCAGGGATTTGGCAAAGGTTTCAATAAAGGAACCGCATCCGGAGGAGCATGCTTCATTTAACTGTACGCTGTCAACGGTCTTGTTGCGGATCTTGATACATTTCATATCCTGTCCTCCGATATCCAGGATACAGTCTACCTCTGGGTCAAAGAATGCAGCTGCATAGTAATGGGATACGGTCTCAACCTCGCCCTCATCCAAGAGCAGGGCCGCTTTGATCAGAGCCTCGCCGTAACCTGTAGAACAGGAATAAGCGATCTTTGCGTCTCTGGGAAGCAGTTCATAGATTTCTTTAATAGAACGGATGGTAGTTTTTAACGGGTTTCCGTTGTTACTGCTGTAAAAGGAATAGAGAAGTGTTCCATCTTCGCCTACCAGTGCAGTTTTGGTTGTGGTGGAACCTGCATCGATACCCAGATAGCAGTTTCCTTTATATGTAGCCAGATCTCCTGTTTTTACTTTGTAGGAACTCTGACGTTTTGCAAATGCATCGTATTCTTCCTGAGAAGCGAAAAGTGGTTCCATACGTTCTACTTCAAAATCCAGCTTAATGGAATTGCGGAGTCTGTCTTTCATTTCTGTCAGGGAAATGGAGTTGTCTTCTTTGGCATTTAATGCAGAACCGATGGCTGCAAAAAGATGGGAGTTCTCCGGAATGATGGTGTGTTCCTCATCCAGCTTCAAAGTACGGATAAAGGATTCTCTCAGTTCGGACAGGAAGTGAAGCGGACCACCCAGGAATGCAACATGTCCACGGATGGGTTTTCCACAGGCAAGACCGGAGATGGTCTGGTTTACAACTGCCTGAAAAATAGAAGCTGACAGATCCGGTTTGGTTGCACCGTCATTGATCAGTGGCTGGATATCCGTTTTGGCGAAAACACCGCAGCGTGCAGCAATCGGGTAGAGCGCTTTGTAATCTTTGGCATATTCATTCAGACCTGTGGCATCTGTCTGGAGAAGAGAAGCCATCTGGTCGATGAAAGAACCGGTACCGCCTGCACAGATACCGTTCATACGCTGTTCTACGTTTCCGTTTTCGAAATAAATGATCTTGGCATCCTCACCGCCAAGCTCGATGGCAACATCCGTTTTGGGTGCCAGTTTCTGCAGAGAAGTAGAAACTGCAATAACCTCCTGGGTAAAAGGAACGCCAGATGGTTGGCAAGTGTCAGACCGCCGGAACCTGTGATCACAGGATGGAGAGTCATCTCGCCATACTGGTCAAAGGCCTCCTGAAGAAGGTCTGCAAGGGTTTCCTGAATGTTGGCGAAATGGCGCTTGTAATCTGCGAAAATAAGATTTTCATTCTCGTCCAGAATCGCGATTTTTACAGTAGTGGAACCAATGTCAATTCCAAGTGTTTTGTAATTCATAAAGTAAATTCAAGCCTCCTCTTTCTGTATAAAAGAAAAAAATATTGAAGTAATTCTTTCCTATTAAAATATCTATTTCCAGATATGAATATTCCGTAATATTATACGCTAACGGTCTGGAAAAGACAATATGAAACTTTACCAATGATTACCTTATTTGCAGTTGAAAATTCAGCTATTTCGGGATATAATAGAAAAAGTGATTTTTATCAAGAGGAGAGAAAATATGGCAGAATATAAACTTCTGAAAACAGAGGGGCGTGCCAAACGTGCAGAGTTTCATACAGTGCATGGTACGATCCAGACTCCTGTTTTTATGAATGTGGGAACGATCGGTGCGATTAAAGGCGCTGTATCCACCATGGATTTACAGCAGATCGGAACACAGGTAGAATTATCAAATACTTATCATCTTCATGTGCGTCCGGGTGATAAAATAGTAAAGCAGTTAGGCGGCCTTCATAAATTTATGGTATGGGACAAACCAATCCTTACAGACTCAGGCGGATTCCAGGTATTTTCCCTTGCAAAGCTGAGAAAGATCAAAGAAGAGGGGGTTTATTTTAATTCCCATATTGACGGGCATAAGATCTTTATGGGACCGGAAGAGAGTATGCAGATCCAATCCAATCTTGCCTCCACCATTGCCATGGCATTTGATGAATGTCCCAGCAGTGTGGCTGACAGGGATTATGTGCAGAAATCTGTAGACAGGACCACAAGATGGCTTGCCCGCTGTAAAGCAGAAATGGCGAGACTGAACAGTCTGCCGGATACCATTAACAAAGAGCAGCTTCTGTTCGGAATCAACCAGGGTGCTGTTTATGAAGATATCCGCATTGAGCATGCCAAAGCGATCTCTGAAATGGATCTGGATGGCTATGCTGTCGGCGGTCTGGCAGTTGGAGAAACCCATGAAGAGATGTACAGGATCCTGGATGCGGTAGTCCCCTATCTTCCTCAGAACAAACCTACTTACCTGATGGGCGTGGGAACACCGGCAAATATCCTGGAAGGTGTTGAACGTGGAATTGATTTCTTTGACTGCGTATATCCAAGCCGTAACGGCCGCCATGGACATGTATATACCAATCATGGAAAGATGAATCTGTTCAATGCAAAATATGAACTGGACACACGTCCTATCGAAGAAGGCTGTCAGTGTCCTGCATGCCAGCATTACAGCAGAGCCTATATCCGTCATCTTCTGAAAGCAAAGGAAATGCTGGGAATGCGTCTCTGTGTACTTCACAATCTGTATTTCTATAATCATATGATGGAAGAGATCCGAGATGCTCTTGATGCAGGAAACTTCGCAGAATATAAGAAAATGCGGCTGGAAGGCTTTGAAGAGGGCAAAATAAACTCGAAAAGATAATCTGTATATAAAATAATTATTAAATATGCCAAAAACTCTTGAAGTAAAGCGGTTTTTTGTGTATGATGTGTAGTGACGCTTTAATCAGATTGTTATGCATGAAAACAAGATTTCATACAGAAGGTAACGGAGATTATAAGTGGATCGCAAAGCAGCTCTTCAGTATGAGCAGCCGTCAGGACGGTCTGTAAATACATGATGGACTGCAAATATGCAGAATAACAGGAAAAGTTACAGGAGGAATCAAAATGGACGCATCAAGCGGAATGGGTATGGTTGGCGCTATTGTCTGGATGGTAGTACTGTTCGGAATTATGTACTTCTTAATGCTTCGCCCTCAGAAAAAAGAGCAGAAGAGACTTCAGGCAATGTTAAATGACATGGAAGTTGGTGACAGCATTGTTACTACCAGCGGCTTTTATGGCGTGATCATTGACATGACAGAGGAAGACGTGATCGTAGAATTCGGTAACAACAAAAACTGCCGTATTCCAATGAGAAAACAGGCAATCGCTGAAGTTGAGAAAGCCGGAAGCGCTGCAGAATAATGAAAGTGAAATGATAAAAAGCAGAACACATAGTCAGTGATGACTGTGGTTCTGCTTTTTTGATTGGCACTTTTGCATTTTTTCACTTTAATAGGTTGAAATCTGTCGGAAAGTGCGTTATTATAATAACAATTACGCAATTAGAGTATTTTGGAGGAAATTATTATGGATTATAAGATTGCATTGATCCCCGGCGACGGAATCGGACCGGAAATCGTAAGAGAAGCAAAGAAGTACTGGACAAGGTATGCGAGAAATATGGACACAGCTTTTCCTATTCAGAAGTTCTGTTAGGCGGCGCATCCATCGATGTACACGGCGTACCCCTTACTGATGAGGCAATTGCTACTGCCAAATCATCAGATGCCGTACTGATGGGCTCTATTGGCGGAGATGCAAAAACTTCTCCATGGTATAAGCTTGAGCCGTCCAAACGCCCGGAAGCAGGACTTCTTGCAATCCGTAAGGCATTAAATCTTTTTGCAAACTTAAGACCGGCTTACCTTTACAATGAGCTGAGAAAAGCCTGCCCTCTCCGCGATGAGATCATCGGAGACGGATTTGACATGATCATTGTACGTGAGCTTACAGGCGGTCTGTATTTCGGAGAACGTCAGACTATTGAAGAGAATGGTGTGAAGAAAGCAATTGATACACTTTCCTATAATGAAAACGAAATCCGCCGTATTGCCATCAAAGCATTTGAGATCGCACGTAAGAGAAGAAATAAAGTAACAAGCGTAGATAAGGCAAATGTTCTGGATTCTTCCAGACTCTGGAGAAAAGTGGTAGAGGAAGTTGCCAAAGATTATCCGGATGTTACCTTAGAGCATATGCTGGTTGACAACTGCGCAATGCAGCTTGTACGTGATCCGAAACAGTTCGATGTTATCCTGACAGAGAATATGTTCGGAGATATCCTTTCAGACGAGGCAAGTATGGTAACAGGCTCCATCGGAATGCTTTCATCTGCAAGCTTAAATGAGACAAAATTCGGTCTCTATGAGCCAAGCCATGGTTCTGCACCTGATATTGCAGGACAGGATAAGGCAAACCCTATTGCAACCATTCTTTCCGCAGCAATGATGCTTCGCTTCTCCCTTGATATGGATAAAGAAGCAGATGCAGTAGAAGCAGCAGTGCAGAAAGTCCTGACAGAGGGATACCGCACAGGTGATATTATGTCAGAGGGATGCAAACTTGTAGGAACAAAAGAGATGGGCGATCTGATCGCAGCAGCTCTGTAAGTAAATGATAAACAATTAAGAAAAGAGGAAATAGATAATGAGAAGTGATGCAGTAAAAACAGGCACACAGCAGGCACCTCACCGTTCCCTGTTTAATGCTCTTGGAATGACAAAAGAGGAAAATGGACAGACCTCTGGTAGGTATCGTAAGTTCTTACAATGAAATCGTACCGGGTCATATGAACCTTGACAAGATCACACAGGCAGTTAAGCTTGGTGTGGCAATGGCAGGCGGTACACCTGTTATGTTCCCGGCAATCGCAGTATGCGACGGTATTGCAATGGGACACGTTGGAATGAAATATTCTCTGGTTACCAGAGACTTGATCGCAGATTCCACAGAAGCAATGGCAATGGCACATCAGTTGATGCACTGGTAATGATTCCTAACTGTGACAAGAACGTACCGGACTCTGATGGCAGCAGCCAGACTGAATGTTCCTACTGTATTCGTAAG
>ENA-OQBT01000921-OQBT01000921.1-human-gut-metagenome-genome-assembly--contig:-NODE-921-length-14717-cov-5.248252_pt1 | contig 14717 bp, 16 predicted proteins | sample MGYA00242749_ERZ504557 | MGnify/ENA primary metagenome ERZ504557 (study PRJEB26092, sample SAMD00036243) | human gut metagenome | host: Homo sapiens | study: EMG produced TPA metagenomics assembly of... | reverse complement strand
ATAATCCAAGGTACCTTCGGGAAGAAGGAGACGGTAACCGTTAGTTTCCATAATCGCTGATGATTCGTTTGTTTCACACAAAGATAGGATTTTATCGGATATACCCCTCAGGATTTTACGTTGACCCATAAAACTTCAAGCATAACTCCGGGAAACTCTGAGCAAAACTCGTCAAACCTATAAGGATAGTTTGAAAAAACCTTCCGGCATAAAGTGAAAAAGGGTGGAACGCTTTTTGGGAAGAAGAAAATGCAAATCCGGTTTACACGTACGTACGCATGAGGCGATGCATACATATGTATAGCTTCATGCATACGTACAGGCCGGGCTTGTCCAAAGGACAGGCCTAGCTTGTTTGACGAACATGCTTAGCTTGTTCTGTGGACAATGTATGAACTGTAAGATTAACTACTCAAGTTGCCAGCATCCGAATTGTCTTTACATGAAAAATAAAATTGTTCAATCACTATAATCAATTAGTATCCAGTAATTTGTGGTGATAAAAGGACGTAAAAGACGCTCAAGTGGTTTGACCCCGGACAAGCCCAACATGCTCCAAGAACATGCCATGCCCGTCTGGTTCCGGAAGCGAAAAGTGTATGGCATATTCACCGTCAACTACCACTTGGGCATGTCTTACCATCTTTCTACACAGTAAACCATTGAACAACAATAAGATATGGTGATGAAAGGATTTTATTCCGTTCGTAAAAACAAATGTATACATACAAATTCGTTTTCTTCTGTTGGGCAATCAATCATCACATTGCTTTATTTTACTTTCCCAATCAGTTCGATAGCCCTTGTCCGGTTTCAAGAAGCTACATTTCCTCCTACCGGAGTGTTCAGAATCTTGATACAAATTCTGCCGGATCCTGCGCCAAGTTCTATGAATTCTTGTGCCAAACATAAGTTCCTTTTATTAAAAGATAAGGATGTTTTTCCAAAACAATAAGGTCTTTTAAAAAAAGATAAGGCCCTTTTTGAAAAACGAACTTATCTTTTTACCTGTCTGCTAAACCAAAAGCTTCTTACCATAGAGTGTTCTCCAAAAATCTTCACTAAAACCGAAACAAAATGTGTTTTCTAATGTAACAAAAGACTCTAACAGATCATTTAAAAGAGCTGAATCTAAAGTACAACCCACCTTACAGCAACCGTTAAACTTTTCTGTTTCCCAATTGTTATATCAAATATCAACAAATTAAAAAAGAAAGGATATGAGTTATGAAAACAGTAATTGACAAAGCTAATACAAGAGGGTATTTTAATCACGGATGGCTAAAAACCTACCATACATTCAGCTTTGCAGACTATTATAATCCAAGACGAATTCACTTCGGTGCTTTACGCGTACTAAATGATGATACAGTAGCTCCCGGAGAAGGTTTCGGTATGCACCCCCATAAAAATATGGAAGTGGTGTCCATCCCTTTACAAGGATATTTAAGACATGGAGACAGCGTACAGAATGAAAGTACCATTGCCCCAGGTGAAATTCAGGTAATGAGTACAGGCACAGGCATCTATCATAGCGAATACAATGCCAGTAAGACTGAAGACGCAAAATTCCTGCAAATCTGGATTATTCCCAATGTGGAGGGAACTAAACCCGAATACCATAATTATGACATTCGTCCGTTATTGAAACGTAACGAACTAGCCACCTTCATCTCACCATCTGGCAATACACCGGCGCATCTGCTACAGGACGCATGGTTCTCTATGGGCACATTGGATGCCGGACAAAGTGTGACATACCGTATGCACAAACCACGCACAGGTGTTTATATCTTCATTATAGAAGGAGAAATAAATGTAGCAGGCGAGAATCTTTCACGTCGTGACGGTATCGGTATCTGGGACATTGAAAGTGTCACAATTGAAGCTAAATCCGAAGCGCAAATACTGGCCATCGAAGTAGCCATGTAAGCTATATATTTGTGTCGCAATCATCCAAACGGAAGATTTGTGCCACAAATTCATCTTTGCTCCCTTGTTCTATACCCATCTTTCTACAAATTCTATATACCACACGGTTTACAGAACGGGACTGCACTCCCAACAAACTGGCCATCTCATCAAATGAAAGTCCCACTACAAACAGGTAACAAATATCCTTCTCTCCGTTGGTCAGAGATGGATAAAGCTTTTCCAATCGCTCGGCCCAGCGATTACGGGATATGTTCAACCAATACTCTAATTTAGTACGGTCTTCAGCAGGGGTATAATGAGGAGTTCCCTTCGTCACGATTTGCAAGTATACTTGTGCTGCCTCCACCGACTCAACCGGAAGCGAGATGTGTTTCGAACGGAAAGTGAGTTCCAACTGACGAATACGTATTTCCTTACTTTTCTTTTCCTTTTCAAGGATTTGCATCTGTTCTTGCAGATTCTTCGCCTCACCTTGATTCTCTTCTATCCTCTCTTGTAAATCATCAATCTGCTGCTGCAACATGGAAGCATCCCTTTTATAATGACTTAAAATCTCCAGTTTCTGGCGGCGAAAAAATTTCCAACTGCCCCATAGCAGTAAAGTCAATGAAAAAACAGCAGCCACTGTTATCAACAGAGTAATGCTCCATCGGCTTCGATATTCATCATTCTGACGTAATAAAGCCGTGTAATCATATCTTTTCTCGATTTTAAACAATTCAGTACGGCTTCCGGAAGTAAATAGTAATTCCAGTTCATTGATATAGCATTGCATATATTCATTAGCCTTACTTAACTTACCAGCCGCCAGCAAATCCTGGTATATAGCTTTGTACACAGAGGATCTCAAAAGTGGTCGCGAAGATTTCAATGCCCTATTACGAAGGCTGTCTACTAGTTCAGTTTTTCCTAAATGTTTATAGATAACAGCTAATTCAGCATCATACCAGTAACGGGACTCAACAGTAGTGGTATAGTCCATCGCTTTTAACAGGAACGAAGCCGCCGAATCCCATTCCTGCTTGTCTTTCTCCTTCAAGGCCCATTGATAATAGATTTTCTCTTGCGAGGTAAAGTCCATCCTATTAACCAAACCTAAAAACTTATCATAAACCAACTTGACCTCTTCATTGTACCGGGGAGTTCCCTGAGCCAGATAAAGAGGGGCAAATATATATTCTCCCCCCATTGCATTCCAAGCCGGAACTGATAGATTAAGATCCAACGCCTTTCTATAATACGACAGTGAGTGCTCATAATGAGCATACCTTCCATTGATATTCCCTAAAGCTGTATATATCAAAAAATGGATCCGCAAATCCTTAACAGTCTTTACCGCCTCCTCTGCCTGTTTATAGGCATACAAAGCTTCATTATCCTGCCCCAAGTCCTCTAAAATATATCCTTTATAAAGCAAAGCGGAAGCTTTATCATCTGCATTACCTTGTGAAGAATAATACTGTACAGCAATGTTTATCAATGAATCGGAAGATATCTTATGCCCACATCTATACATAGCTTGTGTCATCAGTAATGCATAGCACGCTTGTTCTTCTACGGAAAGTTTATCGGGAAAAGGAATGGCATTCAGTATCCGGTAGGAGGAATCCGGGGCACTCCACAAATAATATTTCCCCCATGCCAGTCTAGAAGTGCCCTTATCCTGACTGCAAGAGGAGATGATACCCAATATCACCACCATCCATACAGCCCAGCCTATAAACAAGTACTTTCTCATCATATCGCAAATGTATCACTTTTTAGCCTTCTCGCAATTTATAGACTATAAAAATAGGATTACTATCCACATTTATCTTTTTTAATTCATCCGGAACAGTAAGGGTGGATCCTTTTTCATAAAGACTCAGCTCATAAGGAATGACAACCTGCACCAAACCATCTTTCTCCATACGGCCCCAAACGGGAAAGCTACGATAACTCCGTGTCCCCAACATACCAAAAAGAAGATTGGCATCAGAAAGTTTAAAAATATCTTCAGGCTGCTCACATTGCTCCGCCAGAATCTTCCCTGTTTCTTTATCAACGGAAACCACATAATGTCCTCCATCATACCTGCAACGGAAATAATAACTTCGTGGCGTCTCAAAAAGATCAGACACAAAAATATCCTTATTTCCTCCAAATTTTTGATGTAAGCTACTGAAATCAGTCGCATCCAGGCAGCGGATGATTTCTTGGTCTGAATTCTGTAAATTCAAAACACAAGCTGGCATAATTTTATGATCGGAAATTCTGAAAACAGTATCATTACATCCTGTTTTAAACAGTAATGACTGCTGCTTACCTGAATAGGTAGCTGCAATGCCTATAGTAAAACCTGCTTTCTCCGGAGGAACCAGTGGCGAAGTAAAATCATTCTTTACAGCAATAGTGTCCCCTTGCTCTGTGAATATGCCTAAGCCATAACTCCCGCTCCGAAAAGGAATATACGGAAATGCCACCGAAGCAAAACAGTCTTGTTCCACCTTACGCTGATATACTATCTGATAATCATGGTTCAAATTTTGAATAAACTCCCCCTCTAAGGTGTAGACCCCTATCTGATTAGCACTGAACAGGTAAAGACGATTATTTTCCTCATCGGCCTGTATACCTGCTAAAAAATTACTGAACTCCCCCGGTCCTTGTCCGAAAGGAATCAATGTCTTTATAAAATGACCTTTCCGGTCAAACTGAACAATCCGTTGTTCTTTTACGGGAGAAACATAGATGTATTTGCTTGTCAAAGCATATTCGGATACTCCATCCAACAAAGAAGCGGGATCATCGGTTGTTTCCAAAGGTATATATTCCACACTCTCTACCTCATCTTGCAGATTGAGCATAGAAGGATGATCTATCCCCTGTCGCAAGTCCACCGAAATTAATTCTCCGGAACCGGAATGTCCGGAGTCACAAGCTGCCATCAAAGGCAACAAGCAAAATAAATGCCATTGTTTCATAGATTCAATCAGTTTTTCAGGAAAAAAATATTTATTTCCCGAAACAAAGATATACAGGAATCCATGATTTATGAGAATAAAACAGAATAAGTTTTGCGACGACACAAATCCCTGATTATCTTTTTATTGCAGATAATCAGGGATTCATTTTGCGACAACTACAAAGTTTTTTTAGCCCATTTTTACAATTCTATTGTCAATTCCACCGGACAATGATCTGATCCCAAGATGTCAGTATGAATCTGAGCACCTCTCAATTTATCCTTCAACGAATCGGAAGTGAGAAAATAATCAATACGCCAACCCGCATTCTTCTCACGGGCTTTGAAACGATAGGACCACCATGAGTAAATTCCCTCTTGCTCCGGATAGAAATAGCGGAATGTATCCGTAAAACCTGATTCAACAAAGTAGTCAGAACTTTGCACGCTCTTCATCAGTGAAACCTGCATTTTTCCGATTCGTTTTAGGATTCTTCAAATCTATCTCCTTATGTGCTACATTCAAATCACCACACACAATTACCGGTTTTTTCTCTTCCAATTTCTTCAAATAAGCACGGAAATCATCATCCCATTTCATTCTATAATCCAAGCGTCGCAATTCTTCCTGCGAATTAGGAGTATAAACAGTTATCAGATAATACGATTCCAGTTCAAGCGTAATTACACGGCCTTCGTGATCGTGCTCTTCAATGCCTAAACCGTATGTAACGGACAATGGCTTTACTTTAGAAAAAATAGCAGTACCCGAATATCCTTTCTTTTCAGCATAATTCCAATAGGACTGATACCCTTCAAATTGTACATCCAGTTGTCCTTCTTGCATCTTTGTTTCCTGTAAACAGAAAAATCAGCTTCCAAACGATTGAAAGCATCAGCAAAACCTTTATCGTAACAAGCTCGCAAGCCATTTACATTCCATGATATGAATTTCAACATGATTCTTTTATTATTTTTAAACTAACATATTCCAGAACAAAAGTAAGCACAAAAGCATACTTATCAAAGCAAAATATCTTAAAACAAAAAAGCGCTCTGTTTCACTGATAAAACAGAACGCCTATCCTTATTAAGGAAAATGCTCTCTTTAATTACTGTGCCGAATCACCCGGAGCAGGAGTCTCTGCAGCATCATTTGTCTGCGGAGCAGCAAAACCTGAAGGTGCATTCAACGGATTGGTAGCTCCCTCTTTCACCGCTTCTTCCATGATGATAGAAGAATCTGTATGAGCAGTAGGAACAAAATAAGCGGTAAGCACGCTACATGCTACCATAAAAGCAGCTAATCCCCATGTTAATTTCTCAATAAAATCCGTAGTCTTACAAACTCCCATAATTTGATTTGAAGAAGCAAAACTAGAAGCCAAACCACCTCCTTTTGAATTCTGAATCAGTACGACGAAACACATCAAAAGAGCTGCAAGCACAATTAATCCAATAAGTAATAAATACATTTTCTTTATTTTGATTTAGTGTTAATAATCAATTTCTCCAAAAATCTTATTTGGTCTGCAAAGTAAGCGTTTTTTTTGGATATTTCAAATTTAATTTTTTAATAATTTCCAGAGCCTTAGAATATCTTTGCTGTTTAACGTATATTTTGGCCAATGTTTCGGTAAAATAGCTTTCATCTTCTATATCTTCCTCCGCTTCCGGTTCATCCTCTTCGGGCATTTCCTTTTTCACCGGCACTTCCTCTTTTATCCCTAATTGAGGTAATAAAGGTTCCTCTGCAGACTTTTCAATGAAATCATCTATCAGACTCTGCCTTTCATCCGAGGAATACCATCATCGGACGGATGCTCTTCTTCATGTAATAAGAAAGAAGTATAATCGGCTGTTACATCCATAGGCAACTCCACGGCAGCAGAGTCCTCGGGTAAAGAAGACAGAAAAGCATCTATCAATGAAAGAGTACGGTCCAATCCGCCTTCCTCCTTAGGCTTCTCTTGCTTGTCAAGAGGAGAAATGATAAAACGCTCCCCTTCTATCAGATAAAAAAAGAACTTTGCGATCGGCCACATACAATGCAGCCTTACGCAATTCTTCACCGAATGTTATATCATGCAGTAAAAACAGATTCTTCAGATAAAGCAACCTCACCGTCTGAAAATACGGATAACGCGCAAGCAACGTACGCAGCTCGTATAGTGTATCCCGATTTAATAATTCAGGATGGGTTATCCATTCATATAATTGCTGTTGTGTCATGACGGAAAAGGGCTCACTACCAGTTTGCCACGGTAGCATTGAATATTTGCTCTACAATTTCTTTAATCATCTGGGTTACTAATTCATCCTGTACAGCACTCAACTGCTGATTAGCGTTGTATTCTCGCTAGCCGAGAATTGTTGACCATTCATATTCTCTGTCGGATTGGAATTGTTGACAAAGTTCACCCTAACCGTCATACGCAATTCCACCATGCTGGAATAACCGTCAGAACCAATTCCTTTATTCAAAGCATCATAATTGGTTATTTCCCCTGACAATTGCAGGTCACCTCCACGCTTGGCTTGCTTCAACCGGGTCTGCTGCATATAAATATCCTGCAATGCCGTATTGAACATGCTCTCCATCGGTCCCCACACAAAACCTGCCGAACGGTTCGGGAAGTTTTCGAACGAAATAGTCTTTACCTTAGTATAGTCTATAGACGATCCGTTAAACTTATAAGAGATGGAACAAGCAGTTACTATTCCCGCCAGTACCATCAACACACCAACTACTTTCAATTGTTTAATCCAAACCATATTCTTTTATTTTTCTATAAAGTGTGCGCTCTGAAATATTCAAATCTTTTGCCGCATTCTTTCGTTTTCCATGATGACGGTCGAGCGCCTTACGTATCATTTCTTTTTCCACTTCATCCAATGACAGTGTCGCTTCTTCCACAAATTCCTCCGTGTCCTGAATATCATCTACTACAGGATGCACGGATTTAGCGGCAGAGATAATGGTAGGTGTAGCAGGCACTACTGTAGCGACCAAATTCCGTTGAGGTTCTTGATAATAAGAAACTGCTGTAGTAGCCGGTGGCGGAACAGGTTGCGCTCCACGTTCCGACATCAAGGTGTTTACCAATTTCTTCAACTCAGTTACATCACGCCGCATATCAAACAGCACCTGATACAGAATCTCGCGCTCACTTTCAAAAGCCTTCCCCGCACTTGCTTTCACACCAAATAAAGCGGGTAAACCGGAGTTTACACGTTGTTCCGGTAAATAATTTCTCAAAATTTCCGCCGTAATGTCGCGATTGGTTTCAATAATAGATATCTGTTCTGTAATATTCTTCAACTGGCGTACATTACCGGGCCATGGGTAAGCCAACAACAAGGCTTTTGCATCTTCTGTCAGCTGAATGGCCGGCATACGGTACTTCTCAGCAAAATCCGATGCAAATTTGCGGAAAAGTAATGTTATATCATCTCCACGTTCGCGCAGAGGTGGTATCTTGATAGGCACAGTGTTCAGACGATAATATAAATCCTCGCGGAAACGGCCTTCGGCAATGGCTTCCGTCAGATTTACATTGGTAGCGGCAACAATACGTACATCCGTCTTTTGTACTTTGGATGAACCTACTTTAATGAATTCACCACTCTCGAGCACACGTAGCAGACGCGCCTGCGTAGCAAGAGGTAACTCTCCCACCTCATCCAGAAAAATAGTTCCACCATTGGCTTCGGCAAAATAACCGTTACGGTCACTGATAGCTCCTGTAAAAGCACCTTTCTCATGTCCGAAAAGTTCTGAATCTATTGTACCTTCAGGTATAGCTCCACAATTCACGGCTATATACTGTCCATGTTTCCGACGGCTGAACTGATGGATGATTTGCGAAATTTTCCTTTCCCACACCACTTTCACCGGTGATCAATACTGATAAATCTGTGGGCGCCACCTGAATAGCCACGTCTATGGCACGGTTCAATCCTTCAGCATTACCAATAATACCAAATCTGAGTTTAACATTTTGTATTTCTGACCTGACCATATTCATTTTATTATATGACAAAATTACAAATTCCCGAGCAGACAGCAAGTAATTATGGCAGAAAAATAAAAAATAAGGCGCGGATTTCACGGATTGATACGGTCTTTTATAAAGAGAAACCGTGAAATCCGCGCAATCCGCGCCTGAATAAAAACAGTCTGTTATGAATTAATCAATTTCCTGATCAGCTTCATAACCACCCATTTCGCGAATAGCATTCTTCAAGATAGCATACTGCTGGAAGAGATGGTTGACAGGTATTTCATTTTCTGTATAATCATGCATCGGGCTCTTCAAGAAGAAACTCAAGAAACGCTGTATACCAAAACGTCCTGCACGTGCAGCCAAGTCACTCAATAATACTAAATCCAAACATAAAGGAGCAGCCAAAATTGAATCACGGCAAAGGAAATTAATCTTAATCTGCATGGGGTAGCCCATCCATCCGAAGATATCGATATTATCCCAACCTTCCTACTGTCATTACGAGGGGGATAGTAATTGATACGTACTTTGTGATAATAATCTGTATATAAATCAGGCTGGTCTTCGGGTACAAGAATCGACTCCAAAGTAGACAGCTTGCTGACTTCTTTAGTACGGAAGTTAGCCGGTTCGTCCAACACCAAACCATCACGATTACCTAAGATATTTGTAGAAAACCAGCCGGACAAGCCTAAGCAACGGGTTCCGATAATCGGAGCGAAGCCTGACTTAACCAATGTCTGGCCTGTTTTGAAGTCCTTACCAGCAATAGGCATCTTCGTTTTTTCAGCCAATTCCCACATAGCCGGGATATCAACTGTAGTATTAGGAGCTCCCATGATGAAAGGGCAACCTTCTGACAGCGCTGCATAAGCATAGCACATAGACGGAGCAATGTGTTCCTTATCATCCTCTTTCATCGCTTGCTCCAATGCTGCCAATGTTCCGTGTACTTTTTCTTCAACAGGTACATAGATTTCTGTAGAAGCAGCCCAAAGAACTACGATACGGTCGCAATTATTTTCAGCTTTGAAATTGCGGATATCTTCACGCAGCTGTTCTACCATATCCCAACGATTCTTGCAATCTTTCACATTATCGCCATCCAAACGACTAGCATAGTTGTGATCGAAAGCAGCTTTCATCGGAACTATCTTTTCCAGTTCTTCCTTTACAGGAAGAATGTCTTTTTCTTGTAAAACTTCAGCATTTACAGCTGATTCATAAGCATTAGCAGGATAAACATCCCATGCACCAAAAACAATGTCGTCCAAAGTTGCCAATGGAACGATTTCTCCATAATGCAAATACTTTTTATTTTCTCCACGGCCAACACGCATTTTATCATATTGAGTCATAGATCCGACAGGTTTTGCCAGTCCCTTACGAGCCATCAGCACACCTGTCATAAAAGTTGAAGTAACAGCGCCCAATCCAACACAAAGAACGCCCAATTTACCGGTTGCCGGTTTCACATTCATTTTTTCCATTCTAATTTCTTTGTTAAAATTGCATCTCATAGCAGAGATTAAGATAATTTGTGCCAAAGTTACACCTTCTTTTGAAAACTTCCATGCTTTTTCTAGTTTTTTTTGTAGCTTTGCAACCGTTTAATATAAATAGATATGGATGATATTTGTTGCATAGGCCACATTACATTAGATAAGATAGTAACACCCAGGAAAACGACTTATATGCCCGGCGGAACATCCTATTATTTTTCACACGGAATCAGTCATTTAAAGGATACAAAGCATTATCAGCTGGTCACAGCACTAGCGCCCAGTGAATTTAAAGCTGTAGAAGATATCCGTGCAAAAGGTATCAGAGTCACTGTTATTCCCAGTCAGCGAACAGTCTATTTCGAGAATACATACGGGGAAAATCAAGATAACCGCAGTCAGCGGGTATTAGCTAAAGCCGATCCTTTCACAGTGGAACAGCTACAGAATATAAATGCCCATATTTTTCATTTGGGAAGCCTTCTGGCAGATGATTTTTCACTGGATGTTGTAAAATATCTTTCAGAAAAAGGTATTTTGGCGGTAGATGCCCAAGGATATTTGCGCGAAGTCCGGGGTGAAAGAGTTTATCCCATAGATTGGACAGACAAGTTGGAAGCCTTAAAATATATTGATATTCTAAAGGTAAACGAACACGAAATGGAAGTGCTTACCGGGCACAAAGACATAAAACAAGCCGCTTTGCAACTTGCTGAATGGGGAGTAAAAGAGGTATTGATAACCTTGGGAAGTCTGGGTTCTGTAATTTATGCAGAAGGTAGATTTCATAAGATACCCGCCTATCCTCCTAAAGATATAGTTGATGCTACAGGATGCGGAGATACGTATGCCACAGGATATTTATATATGCGCAACAAAGGAGTATCCTATGAAAAAGCCGGTTGTTTTGCAGCAGCCATGTCGACACTGAAATTAGAAGCATCCGGTCCCTTCAGCAAAACAGAAGAAGATGTATGGGATATTATCCGGACTAGTCCTTTGAAAGCCGAGGAAATTTAAAAATAGATAGAAATCCCGATAAAGCCAGACAGCCATATCGGGATTTTTTATTTCAGTTTCCTTCTACATCGGCATACCACGAATAGAATAATACAACACAAAAAGAAACAAATGGTATAATGAATGATAAGGACATATTACTATTGTCTGCCACATATCCCATCAACACAGGGCCAATAGCTCCTCCTACAGGAGACATCATTAAAAAAGAAGAGGCTCGTTTGGTTTTATTTCCCAACCCTTTCAAAGATATGGCAAAAATAGTGGGAAACATGATGGCTTCGAACACATATACCAAAAACAAAGCAACTAATGAAATTTTTCCTAAATTGCAAACGATAAGAAAAGTAGCCGCTACCGTTCCCAAAGCACAGTATAGCAAAACTCTTTCTGCACGAATTCGCTGCATAATCCAACTACCGGCAAAACGTCCGCACATAAATAGCCCGAGCCCACCGAATGAAAGCACTACTGCCGCATCACGGGCATTCATCCATCCATCGTCCACCACATAATTGATAAAGAAACTATTGATAGAAATCTCTGCTATTTCATAACTGAATAGTGCCAGTAGACCAAATAAAAATAATTTATGCGACCATAAGCCTTTTTTAACTGTCTTTCCATTCACCACATTGTCTGTATGAACAATCTCCGGAAGTTTGATACGGGAAAAGACCAGTGCCACTATCAGCACAACTACCCCCATCAGCATATAAGGATATGAAATATTCGCCTCTCCCTTCTCCGAGAACAACAATAGTCCTCCCACCAAAGGGCCGCAAATACATCCTAATCCATTAAAGGACTGGGCCAGGTTCAACCGACTGGCAGCTGTTTCCCTATCCCCTAATTCTGTCATATAAGGATTTGCAGCCGTTTCCAAAAAAACCAAGCCGCAAGCGATGACAAACAAAGAGAACAGAAAAAATTCAAATGACATCCAGTATTCGCCGGGAATAAACATCAACGACCCGATGCCGTAAAGCAATAATCCGAAAACAACTCCCCTACGATATCCATATCTGGTGATGAATAACCCTGCCGGAACAGCCATTACGAAATAACCTAAATAAAACATTACCTGCACCATTGCCGAATGAGTACGGGTAATATCCATCACCTCTTGAAAATGTTTATTCAGCACATCAAGAATAGCATGTGCAAATCCCCATAAAAAGAATAAAGAGGTTACTAAAACAAAAGGAACTAGATAGTCCCTTTTTACCAATGCATGTCTTTGTGTCTCCATACTTTTTATAATAGAACAGGCAGTTGGGCCAAATTCGTTATAATCACATCAGGAACAGATTCGTCAATGACTTCTCCTCCCCAACCTTCTCCTTTCAACCAAGCTACACGACATCCCACCGCTTTGGCAGGAACAACATCTTTTGAGAAAGAATCTCCAACCACCAGCACATTCTTTGCCACAAATCCCATAGCATCCACTCCGAGTCTGTAGATAGCGGGATCTGGTTTACGAACACCCACCACAGAGGATTCAATAATTTCATCAAAGAAATCCAGAAGTCCAAAATCCTTTAAAATGGTCTGAATATTACCATAAAAATTAGAAACCAGCACTAACTTATATTTTTTGGACAACTCTTCCACTACCGGACGTGTAACCTGCAATATATCCAATACATACTCATAACAGCTGTCTGCTACTTTCGTGGCATAAGATTGCAGTTTCAACTCATCCATAGGCAACTTTCTCTGTTCTGCCAACCATTCCATCTGAAGTTTGGCCTTAATGGAAAGTACATCATGAAAATCATGCCAAGGCTGGACAAAAGGGTATTTAGTCAACGCTCTTTCTCCAAAGACGTATGCCTCACGAAAACTCTCCTTATCCACCGGAATCTGATGTTCCACATACTTGGCCCACAATACTTCCGCCCAGTGACGCTATTCGTATCTATCGTACCGCCGTAATCAAATATAACTCCCTGAATATCTTTCAATGCGTTCATTATCTCATGCTTTATTAGTAGGTGTACCGTTGCCGACTTTCATCAACAACACACCAATTACAATCCAAATCAATTCACGTACACGGGTTATCAATCCGGTATAAACTCCGAAAGCTCCCGGAATAGCCAGTCCTCCTACCGCTAAAGCAAAGCCCCCCTCACGAGCGCCCAATTGCATAGGCGAGAAAAAGAACAAATTAGCAAATAAAGAAGTAAATGCCATAATCAGAATACAAGCCGGAAAGCTAACATCTGTTGTCAGAATATTCAATATGAAATACACTTCCAGGCAACCTAGAATCCGAGCCATGAATTCCAGACTTAACGAGGCATAAAATGTAGACTTACGCTGTTTGTGCAGCTCTGCTATCTGACTGTCCACACGTTCCAAAGTCTCCCGTTTGTTTTCTGAAAAACGTTTGGCCCATCCTTTAATAAAAGGAATATATTGTAATAATTTTAAAGTACGGACAGCCATTCCATTCTTGTATCCTTTCATAAAAAAATAAATAGCCAAAAGAGAAACCACACCCACAACAGCCAGCATAGTCCCCATGGCAATATCTACCGGGCGTAAAGCCAAATACAAGAAAATAGAACAAAACCAAAAACAAAAATGCGAGAAAATATGCATCATCACATAAAGGATAACTGATGATGTTGCCTTACTGGCCCCGACATAAGGAGTCAGTTCCATGATACGGTAAGGTTCTCCTCCCATTAATCCTACCGGAGTAGCATAATTCAGTGCAAACCCGGAAACTGTAAGCTTATAAACTTTCCAAAACGGAATAGGCGTTCCTTTTTTTCCATCTCGGATAATAATGTACCAAGAAAGGGTATTGAACAAGTAAATGATAATCCATAACCCTACTACAGCCGGCAGCCAAATCCCTGCCCGGCGCAAGTTAGCCAACAATTCATCATACTCCATATCAAAAGTACAGAGCATTACCACGATAGCTACAATCCCAAATATCAGGAATATATTTCTATATTTACTTTTCACTTCGCCGCGTATTTATAATATAACTGTGCGCAAACCGCCTCGTGGCAATGGCGCATATATACAAATAAAGAAGTCATTACAATAATCTCGAATACAAAATACAACCAAGGTTCGCCAATCAGCAAACTGATATACAAAGCAATGGCACGTGTATTAAAAGTCAAGATATTGGTATATTTCATCAAAGGTTTGCTAGCTGCACGAAATTCGTTCCGCAACTCCTGTGGAATATTGTCCCCATACTTTTCCTTTACCAAAGCATAGAAACGCTGAAAATTAGGGTCATTCTTTCCTGCTGACGTGTGTAATTACCATAAAAAT
>ENA-OQBT01000920-OQBT01000920.1-human-gut-metagenome-genome-assembly--contig:-NODE-920-length-14739-cov-2.183342_pt1 | contig 14739 bp, 13 predicted proteins | sample MGYA00242749_ERZ504557 | MGnify/ENA primary metagenome ERZ504557 (study PRJEB26092, sample SAMD00036243) | human gut metagenome | host: Homo sapiens | study: EMG produced TPA metagenomics assembly of... | reverse complement strand
CCAGACGGAACCCATCTTCACCTTCAAATTCTTCCCCGATTGTAAATGCAAAGATCGTAGAATCATGATGAACCATAAAATACTTTCCGCCTCGCTTCAGATCCCAGTTTTCTCTTAAAGCCACTTCCTCAAATCCAGCCTCCTCAAGCTGTTTCTTTGTCTCCAACACCGTATGGAACTGCGATGTTGCACCTTTTGTCAATTTCAGTAATTTATCCACATATTTGTTCTGTTCCATCTCTGTTTTCCTCCTTTTTCTGCACAGATGATCCTCTGTATGTGCATCTTTCTGCCGCGGATCATCTATGATTCTTCCGACATCCATACGGATGTCTTTCGCAATACTTTAATCATACTGGCAATTTCTTTAAAAGTCAAATCTCTGGTAGCTTTTTTCTTCAATTATGTTATACTGTTAGTGATGCCGGACACTGCTTTGTTTCCGGCAAAATTTTACAAAGGAGACACCTGCACATGAACCTAAACAATTTTACGACAGAGCCTATTTCCAAGCTCTTTTTCCGTTACCTTGTTCCATCGATCTGCGGTACAATGGTAACGTCTATTTATGTGTTGGCAGACACTATTATTATCGGTAAAGGAATCGGAACCGACGCGATGGCAGCATTAAATATTGCCCTCCCCGTCTACAATCTTTTCTTTGGCACCGGTCTCCTGTTCGGTGTTGGCGGATCTGTCATGATGTCCATCTGCCGCGGGCACGGGGAACATTCAAAAGGAAATGCCTATTTTTCTCTTTCCTTTCTGTTAAATGTTCTTGCCTGCATCATCTATATGATCATCTGCAACACTTTTGCAAAAGAGATTGCCCTCTTTCTCGGAGCAACCGATGTCACACTGCCTTATGTGATGGACTATCTTCCTTATATTACATGGAGTCTTCCGGTCTTTGCTTTTTCTTCGTTTCTGCAAACCTTTATCCGAAATGATGGGGCGCCAAAACTTGCAATGACCGCTGTTGTTTCCGGAGGAATTTTTAATGTCATCTTTGACTATATTCTTGTATATCCATGCCAGATGGGAATGGCAGGAGCTGCGATTGCCACTGTGTGCGGCTCTATTCTGACCGTGTTGATCTTGCTGATCCATTTTTTCGGAAAACACAATCACTTACATTTCTGTTTTTCAGAAATCCGAAGTTCTTTCGGTTCCGATATTTTCAAAAGTGGATTTGCCAGCTTTCTGATCGACCTGTCTTCAGGAATCGTAATTTTTTTCTTCAACCAACAGCTGCTGCGCTATCAGGGAGATCTCGGTGTCAGTGTCTATGGGATTATTTCCAACACTGCAATTGTTGTGACCTGCCTCTCAAACGGAATCTGTCAGGCAGCACAGCCGATCATCTCTACAAATTTCGGCGCAGGATTCCAGGAACGGATCGATCATGTCCGTAAATTAGGACTGCGCACAGCACTGTTCATCTGTGCTATACCAACACTGCTTGGTCTTACTGTCCCGAATCTGTTTACTTACATTTTCCTGAATCCAGATTCACAAGTACTTGCTCTGCGCCGGCTGCTGTTCGCCTTTACTTTATCGGATTTTTGATCACCGGAGTGAACATGTTCCTCATCGGTTACTTCCAGTCAACGATAAGACCGGTTTATGCTCTCACACTCTGCCTGATGCGTGGATGTGTATTAAGTATTATTTTTGTGAAAATTCTACCGATCTTTTTAGGTCTGAACGGAATCTGGATTTCTGTCCCGCTTGCCGAACTATTCACATTACTTACTGGAATCCTGCTGTTGAAAAAATCGATGGCTAAGAAAACAACTTAATCCCCTCTGCTTTTTGAGGCAGATACTACCCAAAACACAAATTCACTCAGGAGGTGATTTTATTTTATGATCGCACTACATATGCTGGAAGTCCGGGATTGCATGAGCAAACTGCTCCTCTCGGACATCTTCGATGCCTTCCTTTTTATAGAAGGAGACATTACAACCTTTAATATATTCCACCTCGATGGATACTTGAAAAAAGATTTTTTTGATACCGAAGAAGCCCTCTCCCGCTTCTCTTCCCGTGAGTACTCCCTGTGGAAAGAAGTACGTACACTCTGTTACACCATCATCAAAGGGAAAAAAACACCGCTCGGATTTAAATTTGTTTTCTGCCTTTCGGGCGAAAATACTTCTCGTCTTCTTGTACAGGAAGGACTTTCATTTTCTCCTGAAGATGTCCGCGGGCTTTACCTGAACTTATCCTTTGACGGCAGTACACTCCACTGCGTAACCGGAACTTCCATGAATACATTTACGATGGACAAATCACTCGAACATGCCTGGGATACAATGGTACAGCGATTTTTCAAGCAAAAGCAAATGCCATTTGAAGTACTGTAACGCAGCAGATCAAAACTGTACCTGCTTCCCAAATTTGTTTTCTTCATTTTATAAAAACTTTATCTTTTTTATACTTTTATTAGCACTCTACTTTAAAGAGTGCTAATTTTTCTATTGACATTTCAATTTGCCAGTATTAATATGTAGTTATCGCGGGAATTTCCCGGAATTGAACATAGCTATCAAATGAAAATCATAAAAAAGGAGTGTTATACATGGCAGCAAAACATGGTAATCTTTCTATTCACAGTGAGAACATTTTTCCAATTATAAAAAAATGGATGTATTCCGATCACGATATTTTCTTTCGTGAGCTGATTTCCAACGGATGTGATGCGATCACAAAACTAAAAAAACTGGAAGTCATGGGCGAATATACTTTCCCGGATGACTATAAAGCCAATATTCAGGTAATTGTAAATCCAGAAGAAAAAACCTTAAAATTCATCGACAACGGTATTGGTATGACTGCTGATGAAGTCGAAGAATATATCACACAGATTGCATTCTCCGGCGCAACAGAGTTTTTAGAAAAGTACAAAGATAAGACAAATGAAGATCAGATTATCGGACATTTCGGTCTTGGGTTCTACTCTGCTTTATGGTAGCAGACGAAGTGCACATCGACACACTTTCCTATAAGGAAGGGGCTGCACCAGTACACTGGACATGCGATGGTGGAACCGAATACGATCTGACAGATGGCAATAAAACAACAGTCGGCACAGAGATTACACTGTTCTTAAACGAAGACAGCCTTGCATTTGCAAATGAATACCGTGCCCGTGAAGTTATCGAAAAATACTGCTCTTTCATGCCGGTAGAGATTTTCTTATCCAACGCAAATGCAGAGCAGGAATATGAGACTATTTTAGAAGAAGAATTAAAAGAAGACGATGTCATCGTAGAACGGATCCACGAAGAAGCTAAAATGGAAGAAAAAGAAAATGAAAACGGCGAGAAAGAAATGGTAGAAGTTTCCCCTGCTGTTGACAAAGTAAAGATCAACAAACGTCCGGTTTCTTTAAGTGATACAACTCCGCTTTGGACCAAACATCCAAATGATTGTACAAAAGAAGACTACATCGAATTCTACCGTAAAGTATTCATGGATTACAAGGAACCTTTATTCTGGATCCACTTAAATATGGATTATCCATTTAACTTAAAAGGTATCCTCTACTTCCCGAAGATCAACACAGAGTACGAATCCATTGAGGGTACGATTAAATTATATAACAACCAGGTATTTATCGCAGACAACATCAAAGAAGTCATTCCAGAATTCTTAATGCTGTTAAAAGGTGTGATCGACTGTCCGGATCTTCCTCTGAATGTGTCAAGAAGCGCACTGCAAAATGACGGATTTGTACACAAGATTTCTGATTATATTTCAAAGAAAGTCGCAGATAAATTAAGCGGAATGTGCAAGACAGACAAAGAATCCTACATCAAGTACTGGGATGATATCAGTCCATTTATTAAATTCGGCTGCTTAAAAGACGAGAAATTCTGTGATAAGATGAGCGACTACATTCTTTTCAAAAACATTTGACCATGACTACCTCACTTTAAAAGAATGTATTGAGAAAAACAGCCCTGCAAAAGAAGTGGCAGAGGAAACACCTTCCACAGAAACCGCAGAGGAAAATACTTCTGATCACTCTGACAACGATGCAGATGCAAAAGAACCTGAGAAAGTGACTATCTACTATGTAACTGATGAGCAACAGCAGAGCCAGTACATCAATATGTTCAAGGAAGAAGGTCTTGATGCGGTACTCCTGACTCACAATATTGACTCTCCATTCATTACACAGTTAGAACAGCGTAATGAAAATGTCCAGTTCCAGCGTATTGATGCAGATTTGACTGACCATTTCAAAGAAAAGGTTGCCAAAGAAGAGGAAGAAACCTTTAAGGCAAACACTGAAACACTCACAGCCATCTTCCGCAAGGCACTGAATAACGAAAAACTGGAAGTCAAAGTGGAAAAACTGAAAAATGAAAATGTCGCTTCTATGGTGACACTTTCTGAACAGTCCCGTCGTATGCAGGAAATGATGAAAATGTACAACATGTACGGTATGGATGCTGGCATGTTCGGCACAGATGTGACCCTCGTGTTAAACGCAAACCATCCACTGGTACAATATGTCTTAAATAATAAAGATGGAGAACATGTAAATCTGTTCTGCCAGCAGTTATATGATCTTGCAATGCTGAGCAACAAGCCGTTAAATCCAGAAGAGATGACAGCATTCATCAGCAGAAGCAATGAAATTATGATGTTGCTTACAAAATAGAAAGCAAGTCCAAATACCATAAAAAATAGCGCCACTCATAGAGTGAGGCGCTATTTTTTATAGTACTCGTTGCCCAGACAGTTGCCAGAGCCTATTAAATTTAAAACTTAGTAATTTTAATCAAATGACAAATGACTATATATTAAATACGTATTTATCTAATCGCTCAAATGCTTCTTTCACTCTGCTAAAAGGTAATGCAAGATTCATGCGGATTGCATTTGCACCGTGAAATGCTCTTCCATCCTGCCATGCAACACCTACATCCCATCCCGCTTTCAAAAGATCATCTACGCTCTTCCCTGCTTTTTTGCACCATTCTGTACAATCTAAAACAGCATATAGGTTCCTTGTGGTTTTGTCAATTTTATACCATCATAATTCTCTATAATATGATTATATGCATAATTAATATTTTCACTTAATGTCTGGCAAAGTTCATCTACCATACTTCGCCCTCTTTACTATATTGCACCCACAAGTGCATGCATAGAAATAACATTTCATAGAATTGTAATGACATTTACTGCTACTTGCTCTTACAAGATCCCGAAGATATTTATTATAAATAATATGGTAACTTCCAACCAATCCTGCAAGACTAAATGTCTTACTTGGCGCATAAAATGAAATCGTGCGGTTCTTTGCATCCTCACTGACAGAAGCAAGCGGGATATGCTGATTGCCTTCTAAAATAATATCAGACCAAATTTCATCAGAAATAACAACACATTGATTATTCCTGTAAACTTCCATTGCTTTTTCCAGCTCTTCGCGTTCCCATACCCTTCCGCATGGATTGTGTGGGTTACAGAACACTGCAACATGAATACGATGTTTCTTCAGCTTGCGATCCATATCTTCATAATCCATTCTCCACACGCCATTTTCATCCTGAACTAATGGCTATGTACAATTTTATACCCGCCGTTTAAAATACTATTTGTAAATCCAACATAGGTAGGGCTGTGAAGCAGCACGCTGTCTCCTGGCTGTAAAAATGCTCTCAGAGCAGACATTACCCCTCCCAAAACACCATTTTCATAACCAATGCACTCTGCAGTAAGTCCTTCCACATGATTTCTCTTTTCCTGCCAGTCAATAATTGCATTAGTATATGCATCTGATGTCATAAAATATCCAAAGGATGGGTGCTGTATTCTATTCATCATTGCATCAAGAATTGGCGGCGCTGTCGGAAAGTTCATATCCGCAATCCACATTGGAATAATATCAAATCCATCTTTTGGGCGTTCCGGTGCAAATCCTGGCATTTTCCCAAGTCCATCCACTGCGATGGCATCTTTTCCTTCTCGGTCTAAAATAGTAGTAAAATCGTATCTCATCATTATTCTCCTATCTTTTGATTAAATAATTTCGTAACAATAATTCTAATAAAAACTCAGTTCATGCATTACAACTATCAAAAATAATTACTTCTGCTTTCATTGTAATGTTTCAGGAATTTTCATCCAGATTTCCCAAAAGCTGTTTTATTCGCAAATAAATTATAGCTTTGTAAGTCAAAACCAACTTTTTTAATATTTTTTATTTCAATTATTTTTATTAATTCCTTCCATCAAATTTACCACATAATTGACAGTAGATTTCACCCCCATATCCAAAACAGACTCATCTACATCAAATCGTTCATTATGATGTTCTGCTCCGCTTCCATATTCTAGATTTTTAATTCCAAGAAGCGCCAACACCCCTGGATATTCCTGCAAGTATCTTCCAAAACTTTCCGAAGCATACCATCGTTGAAATACATCCGGTACCGCCTCTTTCCCATAAATCTGCTTAACTGCTTTTTTAGCTTGTTTCGCATACAAAACATCATTTATTACAGGAATCCCTACTTCCCCTGCCATTTTACTGCAATCAACCTCACAATTATGCATCGCTGCCGTATGCTCTGCTACTTTTATTACAATATCTTTTGCTTTCTTTCCCTCTTCGCGATCAAAGAAGCGCATGGAGCCTCTGATATAAGCTTTTTCTGGAAAAAATATTAAAAGATTCTCCGCCTCTAATACTCGTCAAGCCAAATGTAACTGTTTTTTCCACATCCAACTGATTGACAAAAGCACCTGGAATATTGGTAACAATTGATGCAGCAGCAAATACTGGATTAATTGAAAGATCCGGTCTAGAACCATGCCCTCCCTTTCCTTTCACCAGCAATTCCAAAGGAGCAAATCCTGCCATACAAGGACCTTCACAAATTCCCATTTTGCCTGATTCCAACGCAGAATAAACATGAATTGCCCACACTGTATCGATCTTTTTCTGACGCAGTGATTCCATAATCTGACGATAACTTGAGCCAATCTCTTCGCCTGATTCAAAGCAAAAATAAACCACTCCAGAAAGTTCTTCTTTTAGTGAATACAATACTTCCATACTTCCAAGAAGCATCGCACAATGTGCATCATGTCCACATGCATGGCAAGTATTTTCTTGTTCAGAAATGCATATGCGCGGGTGACAAAGATTCTCTGAATTTTCTTTCATCGGTAATGCATCCATATCTGCCGAAGTACTATATGCGCCCTTCCTTTTTAGATCCAGCATAACTATCAATGACAGTATCTGTCACCTCTTCGTATGGCAAATCCAACCTTTTCACTAACTCTAAAATATATTTTTTTGTTTTAAACTCTTTTCCTCCGAGTTCAGCAAATGTATGAATCTTTCTTCTATGATTTATTACAGATTCTTTTACAGCATCTGCATGATCCATAACTTTTTTCAATTCCATTCTACTCCCTCTCCTATCCTATCATTGCCATCTGCTTACACTTTTAGAAAAAATCTTTATGTTTTTCCAATATCTCAATAATAATACCAATCATGTTCCGAAAGCACTAACATTACCTCAATGCTACACATAAATATAAAATGTATATCCTTTTGATTATAAGGAATCAAATTTTATTTTTCAATATTTTCATGTAATTTAATTCTTATATTTCTGCTATTTTTACTTTTTCAGCCAAAAAATACGGTTTCTGGGGCAAATTATAGCATATTGTTGCAAGTCTATTCTTACATCCATCAGAAAAATGTTCATGCAGCGCACGTTTCACCTGATCGAAATTACCTCGCTCCGGACATTGGATGGAAACAACCAATCCCTTCTCTGGGAGAATCGTTGTAATCTGTCCGAATGCGCCATCAGCACGATAGGATCCTGGATATGGACTGATCCAGAACTGATAGCCATATCCTACATGCCAGAGATCTGCAGATGGCTCGAAGGTAAATTTCGGGGTGGACACCTCATGCACCCAGTCCCTGCTGACAATCTGCTCGCCCTTCCAGTTACCCTCAGCCAGATAGAGCTGTCCCAGTTTCATCATCTCGGTACAAGTCAGATACATACCTCCGCCGCCATTCGGATGTCCCTGTGGATCATGCTCCCAGAGCGGCCATCCCATATCAAGTGGCCGGAATACTTTCTCATACAGATACTCTCCCATCCGCTTGCCAACGGCCCGTTCTACCATATGAGCAGCCAGAATACTGTCGGCAGAGGAATAGCAGAATGCACTGCCTGGCTCCACAGGAACCGACTGTGCCATCATATATTTCTCATAATCCGGTGCTCCGATGCCCGGACGTCTGTCCGCATTCATCAGAAGTGCCTTACCAAAGCCACTGGACATGCAGAGCAGATGTTTCAACTGAATCTTCTCCAGATTTGGATCTGGATTTGAAGGAAGTTTATCTTTAAACACTTCCGCCACATGATCTTCCAGGCTTAGTTTTCCCTCTTCGATTGCGAGTCCAACTGCTGTTACCGTAAAACTCTTGGTATGTGAATAAATATTTCTCGGTGCATTTGCTGCGTAGTGCATCTCACAGAGTACCTTGTTCTCATCTCCGACACTGATAGCTTCCAGCGGCAGATTGTGGCTGCTGGCATAACGATGAAATTCCAAAAACTTCTTTTCCAGTAACATAATACCTCTATCCTTTCCGGCAAATCTCTGATGTCAGTCCGATATAACCGATGCGACGTGTCGCAAGGTTAAAACCAATCTATCTGACATCTCCAATCTGGTTCTATTATCTCATACACATCTCTGCATCTGTCGGCAGTGGCATCAGCGGTGCAGACGGCAGGGTCTGATACCAATAAGCAACACTGGTGTAATCATCGTAACGCGGTCCGGTCCAGCCCATGTTGTCGAGTGTCATACGAAACTTATTCTCAAAACGGATCGGGTCTGCAATATGGAAATGATACAGCAGGAATCTCTGCTGTCCGTTATAGAATTCCCGGTTGTCTCCATAGATTGCATACATGCCGGTATATAAGCCGCTGAAGGTCTGATAGCTCTTGATGATGATGTCATTTCCAAATCCATAGGAACCGCCGAAGTAGTCTTCAGTTCCGGTATAGTGGATAGACGGATACGGATCATCGTCTAGATACATGCGGGCTTCACCTTCTACCCAACAGGTATTGTTGCCATTCATACCAGTTGCCAGAGTCACACCGACAAATTGTCCCCTGCCTTCGATTCCGTCAACGATTGTGTAGGTACGACCCTTCTGAACCGGGTGCTCTTGGCGATAGGTGGCATGGAAATAACCAGCCTCCGCCGGAATCTCCTGATAAGCTCCGGTGATAATATAATAGAGATTTTCATCCTTGTCACCACGGTTTTCCATCGTGATCCGAGCTCTCTTATGGAACGGCATCTCAAAATAGCTGTTATAGCCGCGACCAGGAGCTACCAGCATCATGGCAGAATTCAACACCGGATATTTGCCATCCCGGTCCACGAAATTTTCATCATAGGCACATCCGAAGAATGCAGAGAGCGGAGCTTCCACAGACGGATATTCCTGATCATCCCAATACATACGGATGATAAAATGGTGCCCTACATATCCGGTAAACCACATATGCTGGATCACACCCGGTCCTGCAGCATCTACCAGAGTTACGGTTTCCCCTGCAGGAATCGTCACGGTCGGACGAAGCTTGGTGCAGTCACCGCCTGGGAACCACCTGCGCGTACACCGGTTGGATTCTCTGCGGAAAATGCAAACGTTTTGGAGTTCTGGATCATACAATAGTTGTTCATATTCTTCTCCTCTCTGATCAAACCTGGATCATCTGAAATTATTGCTTACTACGCTATCGCGTTTCTCTATTCACTATAAATTCACTATAACATTTATCTCCCATGAAGTGACGGAATTACAGAATCATTCCGTCTGCGCCTTCTCATTTTCTTCCCGGATAATCTCCTTTATTCAAGTGCTTAAACTGATTATACCATAAATCTATGAACAAAGTTTATCTGTAAAGAAAATTGATACAGAGTTTTTCAAAATCGGTCCATCTGCTCCTGGGTAGCCACCTGCCTACAACTTGTATTGCTATTTCCTATCGTTCCGAAAAATGCAACCATTGCCTAAATTGTATAGTTCTTCTTTTTGATTATACTCAATTGCAATTCAAAATGATTTCGATTTGTTTTTATAAAGTCTTCTTTTTGTAACTTTGATATCTCTGTAGACATTGCTGCACGATCAATACAAAGATAATCTGCTAGCTGCTGCCTATCAAAAGGAATATCAAAAGATAACGACGAATGTCTGATAGATTCTGCCGACAGATATGATAATAGTTTATCTCTCGTCGTTCGCTTCCCAACATGTGTGATCTTATCGTTCAGAATCAGTATCTTATTTGCCAGGACACTGACCAGATTACGGATCAGCTTCTGATGATGCTCACATGCAGTTGGACAGGTAATCAGAAGTCTTTTGACATTTAATAGAATAATCTCACAATCCTCATCTGCTACCACACTGATATTTAAGACAGCTCTCTGGCTTGCTGCATACGGCTCACCAAAAAAATCTCCTGCGTGACATTTTGACAAAATATTTCGATGTCCCCAGATGTCTTCTTGAATAATGAGGACGCAGCCGGACACCACAATCCCCATTACTTCGGTAATATCACCTGCTCTGAAAACATAAGAATCTCGCTTTTTAGAAATTGTTGTTGCGTTTACACAATGCAATATGGATAATATCTCGTTATCAGTTAGACCTTTAAAAAATGGACTGTTTCTTAGGATTGATAAATATTTTTGCAAAATAGTTCCTCCCTGTTGGAAATCAAACATACTAGTTGTATTTATAATACTATAATTCTAGCATAAACAAACGCTAAATACTATTGACGGAGGTTAAAAATGATAAGAAAGATTATAAAGATTGATAAAGAAAAATGTAACGGCTGTGGTGCCTGTGCATCTGCCTGCCACGAAGGCGCCATTGATATCATTGACGGAAAAGCAGAATTGGTGAGAGAACATTTCTGCGACGGACTGGGAGATTGTCTCCCTGAATGCCCTACCGGAGCCATCTCATTTGAGGAGAGAGAAGCACCTGCATATGATGAAGAAGCCGTAAAAGAAGCTCAGAAGAAAATAGCTGACAAAAACCGGGCAATGACCTCTCACTCCGGATGTCCGGGATCTAAAATCATGCAGATCAGACGAACTGAAACATCTGAGCCTGTAAAAGCCACTTCAACCGCAGATTCAGAATCAAAGCTTCAGAACTGGCCGGTACAGATTAAACTCGCTCCTGTTAATGCACCATATTTTGACGGCTCAAAGCTTTTAATCGCAGCTGATTGTACTGCTTATGCTTATGCCGCCTTTCATCAGGATTTTATTCGAAACAAGGTAACTTTAATTGGCTGTCCTAAATTAGATCAGGTGGATTATAGTGAAAAGCTGACTGCTATTATTCAAAATAACAACATTCAAAGTGTAACTATTGTCCGAATGGAAGTTCCTTGCTGTGGCGGTCTGGAGATTGCGGCCAAAAAAGCTCTTCAAGCTAGTGGAAAATTCATACCATGGCAGGTTGTAACAATAAGTATTGACGGGAAAATCATGGAGTAAAGTCAGCAACCACCAGTTCAACTGGTGGTTTGCTATAGCCCCTCTATTAAGCCTCCCTGCACTTCTCATATGCAAAAAGTGCTGCACCAAGCGCTCCGCAAAGCTGTGCCTCATCGCAAATATACAGCTTTGCGCCGAGCTTTTCTTCAAGCGCATTTGTGATGCCTTTGTTCTTTGCCACTCCGCCTGTCATCATATACTCACCCGGATTATCCTGCCCAAGCCTTGCTGCAAGTGCACCTACCTTTGAAGCTACAGACATGTTTAGTCCGTGGATAATATCAGAAACAGCCTTGTTCTGTGCCACCAGCGATACTACCTCAGACTCTGCAAAAACTGTACACATGCTTGAAATCACAATGTTTTCCTTCCACTCAAGTCCCATGTTGCTCATCTCCTCAAGTGAAAGTCCGAGTGTCCTTGCCATCATCTCCAGAAAACGTCCGGTTCCTGCCGCACACTTGTCATTCATCAGGAAATTTTGACCGCACCATTTCATCTATACTGATTGCCTTTATATCCTGTCCACCTATGTCAATAACTGTGCGCACGTTGGGATTCAGATAATGCGCGCCCTTTGCATGGCATGTAATCTCTGTGATGCTGTCATCACCGCTGTTGATGTATGCACGACCATATCCTGTTGTTACAATCCTTACAATATCATCCTTTGATATACCGGCCTTTTCGACAGCCTTCTCCAGACTCTTTTCTGCACTAAGCATAGCTCCGCCACCTGTCGGAATAATCATTGTCGATTTAATTTTTCCGTCCTGATCCAGTATCACCACATCTGTGCTTGTTGAGCCGCTGTCAATTCCTGCTACATAGTAGACTCCTGATTCCATCCTTCTTCTTGCCTCCTCGCTTATGCCTTTTGTAGGGTCCATATCATCTGAGCCCTCTATTGTCTCTGCAAATGCCTGTATTCTTGTCAGAAGCTGCCCGGCACTCTGGCTTGTAAAATCCGTCTCAAGCTTTAAAAGAGGCACCTTAATATTATTCTTTATGCTTGCATACTCAAAGCCATAGTAATCGCAAAACTTTATCGTGTGATATATGATACCCTTAAGGCTTGGATCTAAAAAGAGCTGGTTTCTTCTTGTATTATTGTTCATTCTGGCACATGGCATCTGTCCGAGCAGACTCTCTGCATATGCTACAAAGAGAGTCTCATCATCCATATTTCTAAGATCCTTCTGTAAAATAATGAGATTTCTGCCGGATGTGCATGTCATATTTTCCACATCCATCTGCATATTTTCACGTATTGTCTTCTCAAGAATACTGCTCACATGCACACCCATAAGACCTATGTATGGCTTGCGCTCAGATTCAGGTTTTGCAAATGACTTTATAAAAAGCTCCCTGTCGAATGTCCTGTGCGAATATCTCTCATATGCTTTCTTCAAACGCAGAATTGACTGTGCAAATTTTATGTTCTCACACTCGTTATCCTCATGAGGCAGATCAAGCATATACAGGAATTTGCATTTCTTTGTATTCTCTATGATATCATAGACTCTGCGCATTGAATCACAGCAGTTCACGAGCACAAGCTCCTCTACCTTGCCTTCGAGCACAGCCTGTATGACTGATTTGCCGAATCCGCAGAGATTCGCATGAGCTATCTTATCTGATTTATCGAAATTCTCCGGCATCTCCTCAAGCACAGCACAGTCCTGTCCAAAGCCCTTAAACAGCTCTACCGGAGCATATTTACAAACATAATTTATCATCTGTTTTCCACTTCCTGAAATTGGTTTATAGTAATATCCACACACCGGACGCAATAACCGGTGTATTATTTCTAATTACGTTCCTGCTCTGTAAGCATCTCCACAAATGCCTGAAGCCTTGTGGAAATCTGTCCGTCGCTGGCATTTGCCGGGTTGCAGCCGTCCCCGTCTAAAACCATAGTTGGAAGTCCTTCGCTCTCGAGTGAGCGCTTTATAAGGCTTGATGCACCGATTGTATTCTTACAGCCCCAGTGCGCAAAAAGTACAGCACCGTCTGCTCCAACTGTGTCGGCAAGTTCCTTTGCTCCTCTATTCTCTGGTTCACGCTGCCATTATAAATGCAGTAAACCATTTTTTCGGCAAGTGCCTCGTAAGGATCATCCGACTCCATGCTTCTGAAACCATCCGCTATAAAATCGCTTGCACTGATATGGATTGTATCACTGTAATTGAACACATCCTTCACTGCATCCTGCAAAAACGGCATGGTGTGCATCCAAAGTACATGAAATCCATCGCCTGCCGGTGCACGTCTCACATCATCTCTCAGAAGCTGTGTATATCTGACTGATTCATCAGTTCCTGCAAGCAGATGACACATGAAAAGCGCATACAGCTCATTTGTGAGAGTTGACGCAATATCATGTCCTTTTCTCAGGTGAAGCTGCCTGTAATAATTATTTGATGCAATTTTGCTCTTATCTACAGCCTTTTTCACAGACTCCTCTGTGATTTCTCTTCCGGTGACATCCTGTAAAAAATTCTTAAGCTCCCTAAGCTGCTTTGCTACATACATAACAGAGTCATAATTCTTCTCATATGGAACATCTATATAAAAGCTTGGTATTTCATATCTCTCCTTGAGATACGGAAATGTCATCATATTGCCATCGCATGCCAGGTTTGTATACACCATGCACTTTGGCTTTGGCACTATACCATTTAATGCTGCGCCAAGAAAAACCCTGTGATACGAGCACATAGTTTCCGGAAAGCCTTCCTTCTCAGTCTGCCTTAGAAAGGCCTGCTCGCATTTAGTTCCTGCCATAAAACACGATAATGCCTCAACCGAATATGGTGTGAGACCTGCCGCCGTCAAAAGCTCACCCGGTACAAAAATACTGACCATGGCGGCATTTTCAGGCTTTGCAAGTGCCTGTATGATATTATTCATGACAATCTTTGCCACATACTGCCCTGACATCGGAAGCTTTCTATCCGGAAATAATGCTAATCTCTTTTCCTGTAATCTATATCCTGCAAGTAAAATCTTCCTCGCCTTGACAGGATCGTTTTCTGCTATCTCGCCTACTTTTTCTCCAAATTTATCCACTATACTCATGTGATATTTCAGCTCTTTTCTATATTCAAATATATA
>ENA-OQBT01000919-OQBT01000919.1-human-gut-metagenome-genome-assembly--contig:-NODE-919-length-14748-cov-2.461596_pt1 | contig 14748 bp, 16 predicted proteins | sample MGYA00242749_ERZ504557 | MGnify/ENA primary metagenome ERZ504557 (study PRJEB26092, sample SAMD00036243) | human gut metagenome | host: Homo sapiens | study: EMG produced TPA metagenomics assembly of... | reverse complement strand
TTGTGAGGGTATCTATGAGCAGATATACGATTATTGGCAATTGATTTAGACGATACATTAGTGAGAGAAGATAATACTATTTCAGACTATACAAGAAGTATTTTGAAAAAAGTACAGGCCAAGGCATTCACATTGTGATTGCCACAGGCCGCATGTACCAGACGGCACGGCCGGTGGGGCTCGCCATGGACATCGGTGATTTGCCTATGATACTTTTCTCCGGCGGTTGGTGCAACGCATCGAATCAGGTGAAAAGTTATTTGAACAAACGGTAGATGTGTCGGTGGCTAACGAGATTTTGCAATTGGCCAAAACCAATGATTGGTATGTGCAGTCTTATATCGATGATGAATTGCTCGTTCATCATGAAACGGAAGAGTCTCGCATGTATGAAAAAGGTGTCGGTGCCAAGCCGGTATATATCGGTGATGCGGTGTACACTGCACCGAAAGGGCCGAATAAGTTATTGTTTATTGCGCAGCCGCAAAAGATTCTGCACATAGAAGCAAGTTTAAATAAAGAGTTTGCCGACAAAGTGGAAATTGTGCGCAGCAAGCCGAATTTCTTAGAGATTAACAGTATGAATTGCACGAAGGGCAACACCTTGGCTCATATGGTTTCAGAATTAGGGCTGAAACCGGAGCAGGTAGTGGCGTTCGGCAATTCGCAAAACGATATTTCTATGCTGAAATACGCCGGCACGGCGGTAGCCGTGGCGAATGCGGATGATAATGTAAAAGCGGTGGCTCACGAAATATGTCCGTCTAATGAAGATGACGGGGTAGCGCACTGGCTCGAGGAGCATATTTTATAGGAAGGGAGACCTATTGTGGAAGGTACATTCAGATTACTCATTGTGACAGGTATGTCCGGTGCAGGCAAAACACAGGTAATGCAAGCCCTGGAAGATATGGGGTTCTTTTGTGTAGATAATTTGCCGCCCGTTTTAATTCCGAAGTTTAGTAACTTGTGCCGCCAAGCAAGCGACCGTATTAATCAAGTGGCGCTGGTGGTGGATATTCGCGGCGGCCAGTTTTTTGAAAGCTTGTCCGACGCGTTGGCATCACTCAAAGAAATGCAGGTTCCTTATGAAATCGTGTTCATGGATGCTACCGACGAAACGCTGATTCGACGTTACAAAGAAAGTCGTCGCAGTCATCCGTTGGCTCCGGACGGCCGCATTACGGTAGGTCTTAAAAAAGAACGCAAGATTCTTGACTCCATCCGTCCGTTTGTCGATTATATTATCGATACGACGAACATGAAAACGAGCCAGTTGAAGGCGTACTTGCGTCAGAAGTTTTCACAATTGGAAGAAAAGAAACAGGGCATTGCCGTGTCAGTCGTAAGTTTCGGCTTTAAATACGGCATTCCTCTTGATGCGGATATGGTATGGGACGTTCGTTTTTTACCAAATCCGTACTATAATCCGGAATTTCGTCATAAAACGGGCCGTGTACCGCAGGTTAATGAATACATTAATTCCTTCGAGGTGACGGAACAATTTTTGAGTACCATGTTTTCAACTATGGACTTCTTATTGCCTAATTATGAAAAAGAAGGCAAGAGTCAGTTCGTAGTGGCCGTAGGTTGCACCGGTGGTATGCATCGCAGTGTAGCTATGGCGGAAGCGTTGTATAATCATGTACAGACATTAGGCTATCGGGCAACAATTGAGCATCGGGATATGTTTAAAAATAATGTTGAAGAGGATTGCAATCCTCGCGAGGTAACGGCGGCCGAAATCAAATAATTCGGCAGGGTTATCGCTAGATAGGAGAATTCAAATGATACATATGTCAGGATTCCGGTGCTCACGCCAGGCCTTAAATTAAAACGATGGCTGGTTGTGTTTGGTCTTGGTATGCTGCTCGTAATCATCGGTGTGGCCTTGATGCTTAATTATCAATGGCTGTCATATTTTGAAGATTTATTTTTACAATTTTTATATGAAACGACCGGTTCCTATAACTATACTACGTTGGCGACCGGCGGCTTTATCACCATTTTAGTAGGCATCGTGCTCATGACTATCGGGACCAAGCAGGTAGGTAGCGCGGTGGTGCGAGCCATCATTCCGGCCGATACGGATAAGGTGGGGGACTATATTTTCCAAAATATCCGCATGGCGAAAGGACCGAAAGTCGTTGTTATCGGCGGCGGTACCGGTTTATCTACCTTGTTGCGCGGTTTGAAAACGCACACATCCAATTTGACGGCCATCGTAACGGTAGCCGATGACGGCGGTTCGTCCGGTCGTTTGCGTGAAGACTTCCAGATGATTGCACCGGGCGATTTGCGTAACTGCTTAGTGGCCTTGGCGGAAAAAGAAGGCCTCATGGAACAGCTGTTCCGTTATCGTTTCGGCGGTGAAGGCGATTTGGCGGGTCATAGTTTCGGCAACTTATTCTTAACTGCGTTGACGCAGATTCTTGATGAAGATGTGGATAAGGCGCTTGACGCATCCAGTAAGATTTTGAAGGTGCGCGGCCGTGTTATTCCGGCGTCCACGCAGAATATTGTGCTCATGGCGGAAATGGAAGACGGTTCCATTGTAGCGGTGAAAGTCAGATTCCGACTGTGCAAAAACGTATTAAACGTGTTTTCACAGAACCTGCTTTACCGCAACCGCAGGGTGCAGCTTTGCAAGCTATCGATGAAGCGGATGCTATTATTTTGGGACCGGGCAGCTTGTACACAAGTATTATGCCAAACCTTTTGATTGATAAAATTGCAGAGCATATTAAGGCTTCCAAGGCACCAAAAATTTATATTTGTAATGTTATGACTCAGCCGGGTGAGACGGACGGTTATACAGCGGCCGCTCATGTGGCCGCCTTGCAACGCTTGGCCGGTCAAGGCATTGTCGATACGGCTATTGTCAATGATGTGCCGTTTGACGAAGCAGTTATCGAGAAGTATAAAGCAGTAGGCGCCGAACCGGTGAAGGTGGATACGGATAAATTGGCAGGCCTTGGGGTGCGTACGGTGCGTGCCGGTCTTATTCAGCATCCGGAAACGGCTGTTCATGATCCGGAACGTCTCGGTAAGATTGTAATGGATGTTATTTACGCCATGCAGTCCGGTTTAGAGCCGCATATTTTGGAATATTATTTAAAACGCGAAGACCGTTAATCACCGATAACTCTTAAAGACATTTGTGTGATTGATACTAACTCTTGAAAATATTGATGTAATTGGTGCGGCTGATGCGGTTGATGCGGTTACTGCGATTTTAGTTAGATTTTGTATTAAATAAGGCGTAAGCTGCTGCTGTCTTACCGGCAGTTTTGAGAGAAGAGAAGGGAGGCACCTATGTCGTTTGCAGAAGATGTAAAAAACGAACTGTGTCAGTATAAGAATGAAGACAGTTTGTCTGCCAAAGTAGAAGCCTCTTGTTTGTTACGCATGGGTGGTTCATTGTTATTGGGCAGTCAGGGCCGTGTAGGCATTCGTTTGGCGACGGCGAATAATGCGGTAGCTCGGCGTGTATTGTCTATTTTACGCGCTCATTATGCGTTGCATACGTCAGTCCTCATTCGCCGCGGTTTAAATTTACGCAAAAAGAATGTGTATACCTTAACCGTAGAGCCAACCGTTGAAGGCCGTGAGGCTTTGGAAGATATGGCGTTATGGCCCATGGATACGGCGTTACCGGCGGAGTGGCTGACAACCATGGAAGGACGGCGTGCCTTTTTGCGCGGTGCTTTTTTAGGGGGCGGTTCCGTCAATAAACCGGAAAGTGATTACCATTTGGAGTTTATGACGAGTAATCAGCATTTTGCCGATGAAATTGTGCGCGTACTGCGACTCTTTCATATCGTGGCGCGGGTAACGGAGCGTAAAGATCCTATGTGGTGTATATTAAAGAAGGCGATGCTGTAACAGATTGTCTACAAATCATGGGGGCTCAGTCAGCCTTATGGAATTTGAAACGGTGCGTGTTGTCAAAACGGTGCGCAATCAGATTAATCGGCAGGTTAATTGTGAAACGGCTAATTTGCAAAAAACGGTAAATGCCGCCGTGCGTCAGCTCGAGAGCATTCGTATCATCGAGCGACACCAAGAGCTTAGCGATTTGCCGCCGAAGTTATTGGAGGTGGCGATGGTGCGCTTGGATAATCCGGACGCCAGTTTAGGGGAATTGGTTGATCTTTTGGGCGGCCATATTTCTAAATCCGGCGTAGGCCATCGCTTCCGTAAATTGGAACAATTAGCACTGTCTTATGAGCCTATGGGGCTTGAAGAATTTATGTAGGAAAGAGGAATAATTCAGTGAAATTATTACGCAATAAATATAGATGGTTAGCCATCTTAGTAGCGTTATGGACACGCGGCGTAGGCTTTGTAATCGGGGCACCGCCGGAAACGGTGGACTTCAAAACTACAAGCTTTACGCCATTGCCCGTAGTTTTGACGGAAGAAAAAGACACATTGATTTTTTCTGACAGTCTTGAATATGTAAATAAAAGCGGTGTATTGGCGGCCGGTACGGTTAACGGCACGGGTCGTGTGTATTTCTACCATGTTAATGAAATGAAAGAACCACAAAAAATCGCTATTGTACTGGAAAATACATCAAAAAAAGAATGTGGAAGTGACGGTTCACCGTGAGATCTTTGCAGAACCGAATCGTGAATATTTTGTAGTGGGCAGTGAATTGTCACGGGAAGATTTGGATGCTCCATACGTGGGCACGAATCGTCAATGGCAACCGGCCGCTCAACGGGAACGTTCGGCAAAGGCAGCCGGTGTACCGGTGCCGACAGTAACCGCAAAGAAGGATACGATTGAACAAATTGCCGATACCGCCACGACCGATAAATCAACGGTCGGTACAGCCGTAGCAAATACAGCGACAGCTAATGTCGTCACGGCCAATACAAGTGGCGCGATTGAGAAGATGGCCGTAGCCGGCCAAAGAGGTGACGATGAGGCTGTCATAGTAGGCGATGACGTAGTGGGCAAACAGCGTGAACAGGCGGTAAAGGCTTGGCGTACAGAAGTTCGTCAGCAGGCTCAGGCTGAGGCTAAATTAAAGCCCACCGTGCTTGATACGGTGACGTTGGCGCCGGGTGGCAAACAAGCGTTCTTTTCAAAACTCGATAAAATCCCGATTCCGCAGGATGACTTGTTCTCCGGGATTTTTGACTTTACGTCTACCGGTCCGGTGTACGTAAAAGTTATGATGTTGCCATTTGAAACGCCGGCTTTGGGCGGTTCTTTGATGGCGGAAACTTTGCCTATGGATGAAGTGGCTTTGCGTGGTACCTATGTGGGCGCTCAGCGTCGTTTGACCTTGATGCAACCGTTTGACAGTTCCTTGGGACCTGTGTCCGTTATGGTGGCCAATGACCGTGAAGATCCCTTCGTGGAAGGCGTTGATGAATTGACACCAAATGCACCTTCCAATGCTTCAGGTACCGGAAGTGCTGCCGGTGTTGCCGGTGCTACAGGTGATATAAGCACCGCTACGGCGGTAAGCGGAACGGCCGTAACGAATCGCGGTAATTACGGTGTGAGCTATGAAGTGACGATTCCCACTATGGGCAATCGAGATTTTGCCCTTTATATTAACCCTTTGGGCGGGGCTTATGCCGGTTCCTTTAAGGTAACGTATGACGGCCAATCGGAAATTTATAATGTACCGACGGGGGCGCGCTTATTTTTAGGTAATAATACGACGGAAGACAGCCAGTATTTTAATACGTATAAAGCGGGTAAATTATTGACGATTCAATTTATTCCGGCCGGGGCGTCGAATTTGCCGATTCAGTTCTTATTGGTGCCACAGGCATAATTACAGGCAAAGTTAAGATTGCGCTGAATAGTGGCTTTGTACTAGTTGCAAAGTAGAATAAATTTATTCAAGTGAGAGCGATGTATTTTGCTCTCACTTTTTGCTTTATACCGCAAGCTTACCTGTAAATTGAAATTAAATGTCTTTTTGGAGCAGAACTCAGAACATGTCCCTGTTATTATTAACTTATTGAGTAATATTCTCATAATTCCTAAAGGTAAAAAATGATCTAAATTTTGATTTAGATAGGATTAGACTTAGGATTTATCGTATAAGGTGGTAATTATGGAACAGGTATTTGTATGGCGTAAAGCCGTCATCGGCTCGCTTGGTTTTCATATAATAGCTGCTGTCGCTTTAGGCGTTATCGGCTATCACATGAGCCAAATGGCGGCAGCGAGGCGTATGAAATTGATTTATCGATTCCTGTGGCGCAGGAAGAGACTATAGTGAAACAAGTAGAGTTTCCCAAACCCTTAGCCGTAGAGGATGTGAGTCAGCGTGTAGCCGCGGTGAGTCAAACTACGAATCCGGCAGCCGGCGGTTATGGCGGCGGGACACCGTCAGAAACACCGCAAGCGGTGGCACCGGCCTCGATAGTAGCGCCCGGCAGCGGTACATTGGATATACCGGGAGCTCACGAAGGTACTGCTACATCATTTGACGGTATCGGTCAAGGGGCGAATGAAGCGGGTGGTCCCGTTGGCGAAGGCCTTGGTAATGGTGAAGGTGCCGGTGTCGGGAACGGCACAGAAGAAGGCGTAGCTCCCGGTGAGCCCTTTGATATGGATGGTTTTTGGAGTGCCGTCAATGCCAATAAATCGTATCCGCCCATGGCTGTAAGGCGTAATATTGAAGGCGATGTGACGGTACAGGTCACTTTGGACAGCGGGGGTAATTTGGTAGCGGCAGATGTAATATCTTCAACTAATTCGTTGCTTGCCGATGCGGCGTTGAAGCTGTGTATAATGCCACGCCATATAACAACCCGACCGGTGAAAGTGTCACGGTGAATGTGCCGATTAGTTTTCGCTTGACAAACTAACATAATTTATTTAAGATTAATTCTCAAGTATAGAATTAAGGATCCATTTAGTTTAGATGGAGAATACCAAAGCAATTCATTGATATTTAGAGTAAAGACCTTTCTGTAAGTACAGATTTTGTATAGCCTCAAAGCAGGTATACAGTTTGTACTGACAGAAAGGTCTTTTTTGCATTTTGGAGGAAATATGCAGTTAGTAGAATCGATTAGGGATAAAATGCAGGATTCCGGCACACGTTTGCTCGAGATTCTGCACAATCGTAAAGTATATGAGCGCAAGGATGAAAACGGGTATGCCGCATGATTAGTCAGCCCGTATTTGACGGTATTGACATCGTCTACAACGATGTCGTGATGGAGCGAATTACCCATAATGCCAAGCCCATGTCCGGTTTGTTTGAGATTCATTTTTGCCAAGACGGGCGCATTGAATGCTCTTTTGAAAACGGCAAATGCCTGTACATGAATGGCGGCGATATTTCGTTGGGCTGGAAAACGTGCAGTACCTTTCGCCATAGTTCGTATTTTCCGACCGGTTTTTACAAAGGTTTGTCGCTCGCCGTATATGTGCCGAAGGCTCAGGCGGCGGTGGATGCCTTTGTGGGCAAAAACAGCATTGACCTTGAAGAAGTGTGCAATCGTTTCTGCACGGCTAACGGTGTGGGGCTGGTGAAGGATACGGGCCGCTTAAAAGAGCTTTTTATGGATCTCTATAATGTGCCGGATGTACTGCCGGAAGTGTATTTGCGCGTGAAATGTGTGGAGATTTTTGTATTGCTTGGCACATTGACGTGTGAGTCGGGAGATGAGCATATCTATTTCGAGCGTGCTCAAGTGGAAACGATTAAGCGGATTCATGATGAAATTTATAACGACCTCGGTAATCATCACACCATTGAAGCCTTGGCGAATCGTCATCGTATTTCTATGACAGCTTTAAAACGTTGTTTTAAAGCGGTGTACGGCATTACGATTTACCAATATGTGAAGCGTTGTCGTATGAACTTTGCCGCTAAAGATTTGGTGAATACCAATGACGCAATTTTGGAGATAGCCAATCGTTGGGGTTATGAAAACGGCAGCAAATTTTCTTCTGCTTTTAAGCAAATTATGGGCTGTAATCCCCGTGAATATCGGGTTAAAAATAAAATGCTCAATTAAGGTAAGTGTAATAAATATATTGATTCATCGGAGAATTAATTGACTTGCGATTTTAAATTGCTTTACTTAATGAGTTAAATTTATTTCGAATATTTACTAAATTAGTCATATAAATAAGTTGATTAAATGTCTAAACGGATTGGTTTGGGCGTTTTGGGGTAGTTTACTGAAATTAAGATTTGTTATCATTTAATGTATAGCGAATTGGTATAGTCAGCTGAATTCGCTTGCTAGGGCTTAAGGAGGCCATTATAATGGAAGGTATAAACTATATCGTTAATTTATTTGTCACCGGTGGTTTGGTTATGTACCCTTTGTTGGCATTATCGCTAATAACCGTGGCTATCGGGATAGAGCGCTGGTATTTTTTCAGATTGAATACGAAAGGCGGTCGCGGTTTTTCACATGGCGTGTATCACAGTGCCAAAGCCGGCAATTGGCGTGAAATCGATGAGCTTTGTCAGCAGTATCCGTTGTCTATCAGTCGCGTAGTGCATGCCGGTTGCAGTAATCGAGAATCAGAGCAAAGTATGAAAAATGCCTTTATGGAGCAAATGACGTTTGAAACGTCGTCTTTCAAACGGTATTTGGATTATTTAAGTGCTATCGTTACGGTGGCTCCGTTATTGGGCCTGTTGGGGACGGTTACGGGCATGATCGGTACTTTTGGTGTCCTCGATAACGGCGGCGGTGCGGCGGCGATTACGGGTGGTATCGGGGAAGCCTTGATTGCAACGGCCACAGGCCTTTGCGTAGCTATTATCGCCTTTGCCATTATACCTATTTCAGCCATCGCTTGGATCAGTTTGTGATTCGTTCCGAAGAATTGTGTTTAACCATGGTGAATGCCATGAAAAAGGAATGGTGATACTATGTTCAAGCAATTTGGATTGAAACAAAAGCCCATGTTCATGATTATTCCCATGATTGATATTATTTTCTTTTTACTCGTATTTTTTATGATGAACAGCTTGCAAACGGTAGCGCAAAAGTCGCTCGATGTGCAACTCCCGGTAGCTCAGGCGGCGGTGCAACAAAAGCATGTGCCGGTTATTATTACCTTGGATACGGCGGGTCATATCGTAATCGACGGGAAGCCGCTCAGTTTGACCGATGCTAAAGAGGTACTGGTGACTAAGCAGGAAGCCAATCCAGCGGTGGCCGTAGTGCTTCAGGCCGATGCTCATTCGGCTCACGGTCAAGTGGTAGCTATTATGGACCTGGTGCGCAGTGCGGGGATTAAAAAATTCTCCATCGGTGCCACCAATAAATAAGTAGAATTCATACGGTGAAAAACGTATTGGAGTCGGCATAAGCGGGCAAGCAGAGCTGTGAAGGCATAGCCTCTTAAAGTTATGGAAAGGATTTGTATATGATGAAACCGGAAGAGTTATTTGCGAAGATGTCCCCCGAAGAGCGATTGATGCAATTGGGGCGGGCTACGGATAATCCGTTGATGGAGGCCTTTGATGCGAAGCGCGTCGTTCATGCCGGTCTCAACGGTCGTCCTTTAAGCCCTGAAGAAGCGCAACAAACATGGCAAAAGGTCATGGCAACGGAGCCGGTTAAAGGACAATTGCAATCGGCGTATATTCACATTCCGTTTTGCCAGACGAAGTGCCTGTACTGCGGTTTTTTTCAAAACGCGGCCAATCAGTCTGCTGAGGACCGTTATATAGATTTATTGATTCAGGATTTAGAAAGTGATGCCACGCAGCGTCGCTTAAAAGACGGCTTAATTCAGACCGTATTTATCGGCGGGGGCACACCGACGTCGTTATCGGCAACCAATGCGGCTCGTTTGTTGCAGGCCATTAAAAAATGCTTGCCACTGGCCAATGATTACGAATTAACCTTGGAAGGGCGCATTAATGATGTGGTGCCGGAGAAAATGGAGGCCTGGTTTGCCAACGGTGTGAATCGCATGTCGCTGGGCGTACAGTCTTTTCACACGAAGATTCGTCGTCAATTGGGACGCCTTGATGATCAAGAGACCATCTTAGAGCGACTGCGTCAATTAAAAGAGTACAATCAATGTGCCTTGGTGGTCGACTTAATCTACGGTTTGCCGGATCAGACGCCTGAAAAATGGCAGGAAGATTTGGAGCTGTTGGAAGCGGCACCAATCGACGGGATGGATTTGTATCAGCTCAATGTGTTTGAAAACAGTGATTTGAATACGGCTATCAAGAACGGCAAAGTATCGCCGGCGGCGACAACTCGTGAACAGGCGGCCATGTTTGCCCAAGCGCGTGCATTTGTTGATTCGTATAATTATCGTCGCCTCAGTGCCGCTCATTGGAGCCGTTCGTCCCGTGAACGCAGCTTATATAACACCATGCTAAACGCGGTTATCCCATGTTTCCGTTCGGCTGTGGCGCCGGCGGTAATGTGGGTGGCTACATGACGATGCTTCATCGTTCGTTGGGCGCTTATGAGCACATGGTTGAAGCGGGTCAAAAACCGTTCATGGTGCTTATGAAGCAATCACCATTACAGGAAGTGGCCAATATCATCGTTGATCAACTGGAGCATTGTTATTTTGACTTGAAGCCGTTAGTGGCTTACGATGAACGTTTGGCCGAGCTTACCTGGCTCTATGATTTGTGGCGTGAACGAGGGCTCGTTGAACATAACGGCATTATGTATAAATTAACTTTGGCCGGTGAATTCTGGCATGTGAATTTGACACAAACAACGATTGAGTTGGCGCAGTATTTACTGACTGGCGAATCGAGTATGTCCCACGAACGCATTGCGGCCCAAAATGCACCGGGTAAACCGGCCGGCCACCCCGGTGGCGTACCAAAAGGCCATCCCGGTGGCATGCCAAAAGGTCATCCGGGGGGAATCCCTAAAGGTCATCCGACCGGTGTATCACAGGGAAATCCGGGTCATCCGACCGGCATTGCTAAGAAATCGGCACATGCTATGACCGAACCGGAAGGGATGATAAAGGGTCACATGGGCAGTATGATTAAGGAACAACCGCCGGGCATCCATGTGGTGCGTGGCGCCAAAGGAAATGAGGTGTCCGGTTGAAACGATACGTATTGATTCCGGTGACCATCGTAGTCTTGTGCGTTGTAGCGTTGACAAGTTGGATTTCCCTGACTCATGAGGATAACACCAAGATACCGATGCGCACGGTGACGGATGCAATCGGCACCGAAGTAGTGATTCCGCAACATCCGAAGCGCGTCGTTATTTTGAACTCCGCCAATTTAGACATGTATTATGCCGTTGGCGGCACTGTAGTCGGTAAGCCTACTTCGTCGTATATTTCTAAAGAAATAAGGGAAAAGACGAAGGATGTGCCCGCCGTGGGCACTCTTCACAGCCCCAGCGTGGAGGCCATTATCGGGCTTCATCCGGACCTTGTTATCGGTATAAATGTACCGTTTAACACGAATTTACGGGATATTCTCGCCCAGGCGGATATTCCGTTATACATTAATGATTTAGACACCTATGACGATGTGGTGACGACGCTGACATTTTTCGGTGAACTCACCAATCAGCCAGATGTTGCGAAAGCAACGGCTGACAAAGCAATGGCGAATTATAATAAACTTGTTGATGATGCTAAAAAACAAAAGGGACCGCGCAGCCTTATTATTTTCGGCGCCCCCGGCAGTTTCAGCATGGCCACAAGTAAAGCCTTCAGCGGTAATTTATTAGAACTCTTGGGCGGGCATAATATAGCGATATGGCGACCGGCCTTGACGGCGATTATGTGCCGCTCAGCATGGAGTATGTGGTGAAAACCGATCCGGAAGTTATCTTTTTTATCAGTATGTCGCCTAAATCGGACAGCGTTAATGTATTTAAACGTGAGATGCTTGAGAGCTCGGCCTGGGCTGATGTAAGTGCTGTTAAAACACAGCGGATTTATTACTTGTCCGGTGGCTTGTTTGCGGCAAACCCGGGCACGCGCATCAGTGAGGCGCTCACCATTATGTATGATGATTTATACGGAAAGGAGGCGGCACATGACGAACCGTAACGCGCCGGCCGGCACATCAACACCAATAAAAGCTCAAGAACGAGCCATAAACGGGCAAACGGCGGTGACTTCGAAACAAACTCAAAGTACCATGATTCGCGGCAACGTAAACGCCGCCTGACATATCTTATAGCCGGCCTATTCTTAGTATTTGTGGTTATTACCGGCTTTATGTATGGCGCCGTGCCTATTACTTGGCAGGAACTGTTAGCTGTAATGCAGGGGCAGGGAACGGCGGATACAGAGCGTATCCTATATTATTTGCGCTTGCCCCGCGTGATTGCAGCCGCCTTGGTAGGCATGAATTTAGCCTTAGCCGGCTGTATTTTGCAAGGTGTATTGCATAATCCGTTGGCGGACCCCGGGATTATCGGCGTAACGGCCGGTGCCGGTGTGGCGGCCATGGCGGTTATGATTTTGGCGCCGGCCTTGACGGCGTGGGTGCCGTTAGCCGCTTTTGTAGGTGCTTTGGTGGCCTTAGCGGTTGTATTCATCCTGGCTTGGGACGCGGTATTAATCCCTTGCGACTTATCTTAGCCGGTGTGGCCGTGGCGGCCTTTTTCGGGGGCGGTACGACGGCGTTATCCGTTATGTTCCCTGATCGAATTCAGGCGTAGTTAACTGGTTGGCCGGCGGCTTTGCCGGTGCCCGTTGGACCTATGTGTGGATTGTTTTGCCATACAGCATTATCGGTTTGGTAGGGGCCCTTTGGAACTACCGTAAACTCAATGCGTTGCAAATGGGCGAAGAAGTGGCCCTGTCACTGGGCATTAATTTGAAAAAAACGCGTATCATTTTAGTACTTTTGGCGGCGATTTTAGCGGCCGCTTCCGTAAGTGTGGCAGGCTTACTCGGTTTTGTAGGCTTAATTGTACCGCATTTGATGCGCTTGGTTGTGGGTTCGGACTTTGAGTACTTATTGCCCGCATCGGCTGTATTCGGGGCCGGCCTATTGGTTGGTGCCGATACATTTGCCCGCACGATTTTCAGCCCCGCTGAAATTCCCGTAGGTATTTTCTTATCCTTCTTGGGTGCACCGTTCTTCTTATACTTATTGAAACGGAGGAGCCGCGCATGACAAGAACATTAGTTATGAAAAACGGCCGTATCGGTTACGATACGCGGGCTGTGGGTGAAAACGTTTCGCTCGTTTTTGACAAACCGGAAATCGTGTCCATTATCGGACCGAACGGCTCCGGTAAGTCGACGGTATTAAAAACTTTGGGCCGTTTGTTGCAGCCCTTGGGCGGTACCGTATACCTTGACGGTAAAGATATTCACAGCATGAATTCGAAAGCGGTGGCCCGTATTATTTCCATGTTGCCGCAATCGGCGCAGGCACCGGCGGATATGACGGTGCGGGATTTGGTCATGTGCGGTCGCTTGCCGTATCAGAATCCCTTCAGTTCGCTCACTACGGAAGACGTGGCGGCGGTGCAAACGGCATTGGAAGAAACGGGCCTCGTGGAATTGCAACATCGTCCCTTAAAAGATTTATCCGGCGGTGAACGGCAACGTGCTTGGCTCGCCATGGCCGTAGCACAGGAGCCGGACATTCTGCTCTTGGATGAACCGACTACCTTCCTCGATGTGCGCTACCAATTGGAGCTCATGAAATTGGTCGTGAAACTTCATCGTACGCGGGGGATTACGGTTATCATGGTCCTTCACGATTTGAATCATGCGGCTCATTTCAGTGACCGCTTGATTGCCGTCAAAAAAGGCAACATCGTGGCGGACGGTCCGGTGGCTGAGATTTTCACAGAACCGGTTCTCAGTGATTTGTACGAAGTGCAGATGGTATTTACCGAACTTAGTATTAATGGCGTAACGCACAATATATGCGTGCCTTATGAAAGTCGGTAGTGTATTAGAGTCGTTGTCGCTTTATTGAGTGCATCGGCATTTACCGCTTACAGAGATAGACGGTATTTACTATGAAAGCAAAAGCGTAGCTTTAGATTTTTCAAAACGGAAACGTTGAAAGGAGATATAGATGAACAGCATTGTTATTTACTCGTCCCGTACAGGGAACACGAAACAAGTAGCGGAAGCAATCGTAGGTGTGTTACCGGAAGGTACGCCTTGTGTGCCGGTAAACGAAGCACCGGCTGATTTGAGCCAATACGACTTGGTTTTCATGGGCTTCTGGGCCGACCAAGGCAATGCAGATAAAGCGGCGCAGGCTGTTTTAAAACGCATCGATAATGAAAAAGTAGCTCTCTTTGCTACGTTAGGTGTACCGCCGATGATGCCCCATGCGAAAGAAACCATGGTAGCCGCTACCGGTCTTTTGCCAAAAGGTCAGGAGCCAATCGGGACTTTCATGTGCCAAGGCAAAGTAGATCCGAAAGTCATCGAAATGATGTTTAAAATCTTCCCGGACGGTCATCCGCACGGACGCAATCCGGAACGTGAAGAACGCCATAAACAGGCGGCATCTCATCCGGATGCTAATGACTTGGCCAATGCAGCCGCATTTGCTAAAGACGTTTTGGCCAAATTAGGCTAATACAATACATATTGAGTGTAATAAATTGACATAATAGGTAAGGACCTAGCTAAACACATATGTGATAGACGGATTAAAGACCCCGAAGCTTCCGTGCGACCGGGGCTTTGCCGCTATAGTCATTATGGTGCAGACAGGTCCTTTTATTATGTCATTTTTATACATAGATTTTTAAAAAATATACCGGTAAGTTCTATATATAATTAGGGATTTGTAATGTGCAA
>ENA-OQBT01000918-OQBT01000918.1-human-gut-metagenome-genome-assembly--contig:-NODE-918-length-14770-cov-8.050809_pt1 | contig 14770 bp, 16 predicted proteins | sample MGYA00242749_ERZ504557 | MGnify/ENA primary metagenome ERZ504557 (study PRJEB26092, sample SAMD00036243) | human gut metagenome | host: Homo sapiens | study: EMG produced TPA metagenomics assembly of... | reverse complement strand
ATGTCGACGCTGTAGCGCGTGGTCAGCGCCTCGTTCATGGTTTGCTTGGCGCTGGCGGCACCGGTGGCGATGGTGGAGACCAGCGTCACGCCGATAAGCAGTGCGGCACCGGTGGCGGCCACGCGGCGCGGGTTCTTCTGAATGTTCGCATGTGCCACTTTGGCGGACGGACCGGCCAGTGCAACCATCGCGCCCACGCCGCGCATGAGCACCGGTAGCCAGAACGTGGCGGAAAGCACCAGTCCAAGGAAGATCAATGCACATCCGATGATGGCGGCGAGCAGCACCAGCGGATACTGCTTGTCGGCCATTGAATCACGTCCGGCGATGTTCTCGGACATCTGCCATACAGAGAATGCGCACAGTGCCACGCCGGCCACAATCAGCAGCACGGAAATCACGGCGCGGACCACACCGGCCCGTCGCGTGTCGGTCAGTTCGATGGGTCGCAACGCTTCCAGCGGGGTGACGGCGGTAGCGGAACGCGCAGAGCCTAGCGAGGCAATCACCGTCATAATGATGCCGAATGCCATAGGCACCGTGAACACCGGACCGGATAGCACCAGTCGCATGGTCATGCCGGTGGCTTTCATCAGGCCCGACTGGCATAGTGCGGCCATGAGTCCGATGCCCAGGCCCACTCCCAGTGCGGAGGCGATCAGTCCCAGCACACCGGCTTCAAACAGCACGGAGACATACAGCTGGCTTTTGTTCGCGCCGATGGTGCGCAGCAGGGCGAGTGTGCGGCGGCGCTGTGCCACGAGCACTTGGAAGGTGTTGGCGATGACGAGTGCCGCGACCAGCATGGCAAGTATGCCGAAGCTCAGCAGGAAGATGGTGGTGATGCTGGTTTCGCCCGAGCTCATGCTTTTGACGGATTCCTCGACGAGCGCGGCACGGGATTGCACGCTGAAATGCTTAGGGAGCAGTGTGCTGACCTGTTTCACGGTGGATGCCGCAGCCGTGTCACTGGCATCGTCGATATCGAGATAGACGAGGTAGACAGGCAGGTTGCCGAAATCGTTGCTGCCGGCCATCGCGGTAATAACGTTGTCGGAAAGCACGGAAGCGCCACCGTAGTAGGCGTAGGCACCGTTCGGGTCGTCGGTAAGGCCTACCACGCGCACGGTCATGCCGGAGTCGGCAGTGTTGGCGCCATCGGATGAGACGGACGCACCGGACGCGGCATCGGAATCACCGTCGTGCGAGCTCGTGCCATCGGCGTTCTGGGCCGACTCATCACCAGCGTCACCGGTATTACCGCCGAATCGCCGGTCTTGCCCGCATACTGCGCCGCCTGCGAGTTGACGGTCACACGGTCCCCTACCTTGACGCCAAGCTGGTCGGCTACGGACTTGGTCAGGGCAATCTCGTTGCTGTCCGCCGGCTGGTCTCCTTGCGTGATGGTGACCGGCAGCAGCGTACGTTTTGCGGCGGTGGTGATGACGTAGCTGCTGGCATGCTTGTTGCCACGGGTTACGGTCACGGAACCCGCGTAGCTGGCGCGCGCGTCCTTGACGCCTTCGGTGGCGCGGATGCGGTCAAGCTGGAAGTCGTTAACCGTGCGCGTGTAGATGTAGTCCTGGTCCTTATCGGTCAGGTCCTTGCCGCTATCCGGGCTGATCACGTAGTTCGCGCCGCCGAGCTGGGCGGTGTTCTGAGCGGCAAGCGCATCGTTCATCGCGTTGCCGAACAGGAAGGTAGCGGCGATGAACGCAGTGCCGATCAGGATGGCGATGCCTGCCGGAATCAGCATCCTGGCGCTTTTCTTCATGAGTTTCAGAGTGATGGAAAACATGGGGGTGTCCTGTCTCTCGCTTTCCGGCTCAGCGAGCGTGCTGGGCGGCGGCGCGGGCATGGCGCATGGTGCCGGTTCTCCCAGCTGGGGGCAATGGAGCGTCGGTGATGGGCAGGTTGGGCACATCCTTTACACCGGCAAGACGGGCGAGCGTGTCGGCGCGTGTGCTGGTGACGGCAGTGCGCGTGGCGCGTTCGCGTTCGGCCATAAGCAGCTCGTTCATCGTTTCGGCAGTGGGATTCGCCTCGTCGGCCACGATCTGTCCGTCGGCGAATACGATGGCACGGTCGGCGTAGGAGGCGGCCACCGCATCGTGCGTGACCATGACGATGGTTTGGCCAAGCTCGTTGACCGAACGCTTCAGGAAGCCAAGCACTTCGGCGCTGGAAACGGAGTCGAGGTTGCCGGTCGGCTCGTCAGCGAACACCAGCTTCGGCTTGGTAATCAGCGCGCGGGCGATGGCCACGCGCTGCTGCTGGCCACCGGACAGTTCATTCGGTCGGTGGTTCAGGCGCTGCTTCAGTCCCAGGGTATCGACGAGCAGGTCGAACCAGGCGTGGTCGGGCTTGTCTCCGGCGAGAGTCAGTGGCATGAGGATGTTCTGTTCGGCGGTGAACATGGGCAACAGGTTGAAGCTTTGGAAGATGAAGCCGATCTTGTGGCGACGTAGCAAGGTGAGCTGCTTGTCGTCCATGCGGGTCAGGTCTGCCCCGCCGAAAAGAATATGCCCGGATGTGGCGGAGTCGAGGCCGGCGAGCGTGTGCATAAGCGTGGATTTGCCGGAGCCGGACGGGCCCATGATGGCGGTGAATTTGCCGCGTTCGAAACTCACGTTCACGCCGCGCAGGGCATGGACCATATTGCTGCCAGCGCCGTAGTTCTTGACCAAGTCGACGGCCTGAATAGCGATGCCCGCGCGATGCGGCCGGGTTCTGCACGTTCATAATGTCTCTCCATATTTGGCCGGGCCTTATGCCCGGATGATGATTCCAACTTATGAAGAAATAACGGCGCGCCCCATCGTGCGCCAGACTGAATTGGGCGGTCGGCCACGCGCCGGCCTCATCCTTGAGGATTATGTCGTCTCAGGTCTCACACTATTCATGCCTCTGCGCAAACAGTGTGAGGCATACAGACGCAAGAAAGCCCGCACTGCATGACATCAGTGCGAGCTTTCTATTCCTTGGGTCAAGCGATCAGGCGGAAGGCACCCCATGCGGCTCGATGATTCGTGATGCACCCCATTAGCATCGCGCCCCTTCTCATCGGGCCGTCAACCTTCCTGTCGACCTCACTTGGCCAAGCCGGAAGCGCGAAGGGCTTCGAAGCCGCCCTTCAGGTCATCGAGGATGTCCTCGATGTTCTCGGTGCCGATGGACAGGCGGATGGTGCTTGGTGGATGCCCTGATCCTCGAGCTCCTCCACTGTCTCCTGGGAGTGCGTGGTGGAGGCCGGGTGAATCACGAGGCTCTTGGCGTCGGCCACGTTGGCCAACAGGCTGAACAGGTGCAGGTTGTCGATGAACACGCGTGCCGCGTCCTTGCCGCCCTTGATGTCGAAGGTGAAGATGGAGCCGCCGCCGTTCGGGAAGTACTTCTTGTACAGCTCGTTGTCCTTGCGGCCTTCGATGGACGGGTGGGAGATGGATTCGACTTCCGGAACGGTCTTCAGGTAGTCGATGACCTTCAGCGCGTTCTCGACATGGCGCTCGACGCGAAGCGACAGGGTTTCGGTGCCCTGCAGCAGCAAGAAGGCCGAGAACGGAGACAGGGTTGCGCCGGTGTCGCGCAGCAGGATGGCGCGGATGCGGGTCACGAACGCGGAACCGCCCAGAGCCTCGTAGAAGTTCAGACCGTGGTACGACGGATCCGGCTCGGTCAGGGTCGGGAACTTGCCCGGCACTTCGGCCCAGTTGAAGTTGCCGCCTTCCACAATCACGCCGCCGAGGGTGGTGCCGTGGCCACCGATGAACTTGGTGGCGGATTCGACCACGACGTCAGCACCGTGCTCCAGCGGGCGGAACAGGTACGGGGTGGCGAAAGTGTTGTCGACGATCACCGGCAGATGATGCTTGTGTGCGATGGCGGTGATGGCTTCGAAATCCGGCAGGTCGGCGTTCGGGTTGCCGAAGGTCTCGAAGTAGACGAGCTTGGTGTTCTCCTGGATGGCATCCTCGAACTCCTGCGGGTTCTCAGCGGAGACGAAGGTGGTGGTGATGCCGTCACGCGGCAAGGTGTGGCGCAGCAGGTTGAAGGTGCCGCCGTAGATGTTCTTGGCAGCCACGATGTGGTCGCCGGACTGGGTGATGTTGCGCACGGCGTATTCGACCGCGGCGGCGCCGGAAGCGACTGCCAAACCAGCGGCGCCACCTTCAAGGGCTGCGATGCGGTCTTCGAACACGCCCTGGGTGGAATTGGTCAGGCGGCCGTAGATGTTGCCCGGATCGGCCAGACCAAAACGCGCCTCGGCGTGATCAAAGTTATGGAACACGTAGCTGGTGGTCTGGTAGATCGGCACCGCGCGGGAATCGGTTGCCGGGTCGGCCTGCTCCTGGCCGACGTGAAGCTGCAGGGTTTCGAAGCGGTAGTTCTTGGAATCTGCCATGGTTTCTGCTCCTTGTGGGGAAGTGGTTCGTTGCTTGTCTTGCTGACCACCCGCCTTGCCGTGTGTGGCGGTTGGTCAGGTGTTGGTAGCGACAATAATCCGACGTCGCTTCGCAATGCAAACCGAGCGTTATCACACTTGCCTATATCCCCTTATAAACCGTTGCAATCATTGCCATCCAGGCTTTGCAAAACTACTCTGGTAGCCATCAAAAAACTTGCGACACGCCAGCAAACGGCATCATGGTGACCCGCCGTACGAGGCGATGGGGCGGTGAAGTCAGGCAAGCGGCTAAAGTCATGGTCAGGCAATCGCAAGAGAGGGTTCCCATGAATGATGTGATTCTGTTCGACCGTGACCCACGGTACATTCCACGTGTGGCCGCGGTGCACGACATGTGCGGTTACGGCAAGTGCTCGCTGACGGCGGCCATTCCGATTCTGTCGGCGGCCGGATGCGACGTATGCCCCGTGCCGACGGCGCTGTTTTCGGCGCATACGCGCTACAGCGTGTTCACGTTCCACGATACGACCGAAATTTTGGACGGCTATCTGGATGCGTGGCGCAAGGAGAACGTCGATTTGGACGGCGTGTATTCCGGTTTCCTCGGTTCCGCCGAACAAGTCGCGATTATCAAACGTCTGTATGCGGATTACCCGCACGCCTTGCGTTTGGTGGATCCGGTGATGGGAGACGGCGGCGAGATCTACGCCACATACACGCCGGAATTATGCGAGGCGATGGGCACGCTGGTGGATGGCGCCGACGTGCTGATGCCGAATTTGACGGAAGCGTCCATGCTGACGGGACGCACCTACCCGGGCAGAACATCGACAACGCGGAAGTGAACGGCATTATTGACGCGCTGCTTGCCTTGGGAGCGAAAAACGTGGTGCTCAAAGGCGTTGACCGTCAGGATGGCATCATTCGCAACTATGTGGCATCGGCCACTTCCGGCGCATCCGGCAAGCAAGAGATTGCGCACGACAAGCTGCCGTTCATGACACATGGCACCGGCGACGCCTTCGCATCCGCATTATGCGGTGCGGTGATGGCCGGCAGACTCTGGCTGAATCGGCGCATATCGCCGGCGAATTCGTACGCCATGCCATGGAAAGCACGCAATTCCAGCCGAACCACACTGAGCGCGGTGTGAGCTTCGAGCTGAACCTTGACGAGTTGACGCGTCTGGTTCGCCGCTGAACATTCCAACCATATGCGGTTTCGGGCGCTCCATGGCCGCTCGCCTTGTGGAGCAATGTGGATAACGGCAAGTTATCCACCAACTATCCCAAACACGCCCGAAACCGCATCCTCTATCCACATTCGCCGTTCGTCCTTGCTTCGCGCCGGTCCTTTCTGCTGGACTTGAATCATGAACGGCAACACAACACATAACGTTCCGAACGCAACGCAGCGCTCGGAACAGCTTCTTGATTCCATCGCACGGCGACTGCATGATGGCACACTGTGCGCACGACAGGTCGGCGAACTTGGCGAACAGTATGCGGCCGCATGGCTGGAAAGCCAAGGCTGGCAGACGCTCGACCGCAACTGGCACTGCCGATATGGCGAACTCGATATCGTTTCACGCGACGATACGGGAATCATCGTCTTCGTCGAAGTCAAAACCAGGCGGACGCTCCGCTATGGCACTCCGCAGGAAGCCGTGACGTCATCCAAGCAGATCAACCTGCGCCACGCGGCCGTGCAATGGCTGTCGGACAGCGACCATCGCACGCCGCATAACGGCGTACGCTTCGACGTCGTCACCGTCATCGTACGTGATGGCAAGCCGCTTGTGCACCATATCGAAGGAGCGTTCTGATGGCTATCGGCAGCGCGCTTTCCGTGGGTCTCATCGGATTGAAAGCATTCATCATCCAAATCCAGGCGTTCGTATCTCCGGGACTCCCCTACTTTTCCATCATCGGACTTCCCGACACCTCGCTTTCCGAAGCGAGGGAACGTGTCAAATCCGCATGTCAGGCCAGCGGTGCCAAATGGCCGGAAACACGGGTTACGGTCAATCTTTCGCCGGCGTCCATGCCCAAACGCGGATCCTCACACGATCTGGCGATCGCAGCGAGCGTGCTTAGCGCATCCGGAACGATACCGCATGACTGCTTGAACGACACCGTCGTGCTCGGAGAGGTGAATCTCGATGGCACGGTACTGCCCATCAACGGTCTGCTGCCGATTCTGCTGCATGCACGCGATCAAGGCGTATGCAAGGTGATCGTACCGCATGCCAATTTGGACGAGGCGGCCCTTGTGCCCGACGTCGACGCCATTGGAATACGTCACGTCGGCGAACTGATCGAACTGATGGGAGGCACCGCGAACTATACGATACCCGATATGATCCGAGACGTGGATGCCAACGACGGCGCCATGTCGGTATGTCCTCCTCCCGGAGATATGAACGAAGTCATGGGGCAGGAAACGGCCAAATGGGCGTTGGAAGTGGCGGCTGCCGGCGGCCATCATCTGATGATGACCGGTCCTCCCGGCACCGGAAAAACCATGCTCGCCTCGCGCATTCCCGGCATTATGAGTCCGCTCAGCGAATCGGAACAACTGGAAGTCGCATCGATCCGCTCCCTATGCGGCACATTGCCCAGCTATGGCATCAGCGACATTCCACCATTCGAAGCGCCGCACCATACCGCATCCACCGCATCCTTGGTCGGCGGCGGCGCAGGGTTGGCGCAGCCAGGCGCGATCACACGAGCGCACCGAGGCATTCTGTTCATGGACGAGGCACCCGAATTCTCGGCACGCACCCTGCAAACCTTGCGCGAACCATTGGAATCCGGATACGTGGCAATATCGCGCGCGAAAGGCACCACCTACTATCCAGCGAGATTCCAACTGATCATGGCGGCCAATCCCTGCCCCTGCGGTTACGCCTACGGCAATGGCGAGCGCTGCACATGCAAGGAAAAAGACCGTATCAAATACTTCAGCCGATTGTCCGGGCCGATCCTCGACCGCATCGACATCCAAATCGAAGTGCCTCCCGTGGAACGAATCAATCCGGGAATGGCCCCTTCCGGCGAATCCAGCCACGCCATCCGCCTGCGGGTCATGGTGGCAAGGCAAACGGCACAGGAACGTTTCCGGGAATTCGGATGGGTCTGCAATGCGCAAGCCACCGGAACATGGCTTCGCGCCAACACGTCCACAAAAGCCATCGAGCTCGTGAACCATGCGTTGGCCAGCGAACGGCTCAGCCTCAGAGGGGCGGACCGAGCCATGCGACTCGCATGGACGCTATCCGACCTGTCAGGCAAAACCTCTCCCGGACCGGAAGAGATGATGCAAGGAATCTCCATGAGACGAGGTTGACATGAACGAGAACACAACCGCCGATACGAGCGTCAACGCAACCGCCATCGACGATGAGACCCTGTCACGCGCGGTGCTCACCTATTGTCTGGACAGCGCCGATGCGATGATGTACGCGCTGGTCAAAGGCATCGGATCAGCCACGCATACCTTGCAACTGCTTGCCGACAGCGGTCCGGGCAATCATGAAAGCGTGGCCACGGCAGCCTATAAAACCTTGGACGCGGCGCTCATCAACGGCATTACACGTTGGGGACGCACCATCAATGCTCGAGGTATGGCCTCCTTCCACGGCGCAATGGTCTCGTGGCAGCATCGCCTGACCACATTGCCCAGCACCGACCCCGAGGAGCTCAAAACGTGGTTCACCGCAAACGGCACGCAGTGGATCGTCGCGCCGCATCACCCCTACTGGCCTTCGCAGCTTGCCGACCTCACCATACACACGGACTGGGCCGCGCCATTATGCCTATGGGGGAAAGGTGACCTCCAAGCGTTGGTGTCATGCTCCGAACCGGTCGGTGTCGTCGGATCACGCGGCGTAAGCGAGTACGGAAGGCAAAGCGCACACGAGCTCGCCAAACAAGCGGCCCGAGCAGGCCATCTCATAGTGTCAGGAGGCGCTCTGGGCACCGATGCGGCCGCCCACTGGGGAGCCATCCAAGCCATGGACGAGATCGGAACGCCCCTCGCAGGACGCACCGTCGCGGTATTCGCCGGAGGACTCAACTATATCGGTCCGAAAAGCAACGAGCGCCTCTTCGAAACCATCATCAACCATTCCGGCGCGCTCATCTCGGAACTCTGCCCCGGAACCGTTCCGGAAGCCAGACGATTCCTTATCAGGAACCGCCTGATAGCGGCGCTATCATCCACCCTCATCGTAGCCCAGGCACGCGCACGCTCCGGCGCGCTTAACACCGCAGGATGGGCCAACGAACTCAACCGCCGTGTATTCGCCGTGCCAGGAGATGTAACCATGCCTCACAACACAGGATGCAACCGACTCATACAAGAAGGCCAAGCTCCATCATCTGCTCGCTGACCGATATCGACGAATTCTGCCACGCAGCGCATCGTCCGCAATCAGCCGACGCGGCAGACAACGACGACGAACCGTCGGAAGAGTCAACCGACACCAGTCTGTCGCAACCAACCAACGCCACTGCAGCCATACTCAAAGCCATACGAACATGCAGCGCGAAATACGGCCACGTCTCCACTGACGGTCTACTCGCCATCCTGGCCGAAAGCAATCCCGGAGAATACTCAATCTCACGAATCAGCATGGAGCTGGGATTAATGGAACTCAACGGACTTATCTGCACACAGCATGGCAACATCACCATCACCGACGCAAGCGCCACATGACATCACGCCCAACAACGCCACCGCCAAGCCTGCACAGATCAACGGAATCCATCGAAAACATACGCATCAGACACGCATAACCACGCATGCAGCGGCAAACCCGCCAACCGGCAAACCGCAATGAGGTCACACCTTGTGCGAAAATCGTTGCTATGAGTCCGAAGCATGTTGAAGATATGTATGATGCAGTAATCGTCGGCGCAGGCGCGGCAGGCCTGTCCGCAGCATTGGGAATGCTGCGAAGCGAACAAATGCAAGCCCTGAAGGAAGCCGGCATCGAGCCGAACATCCTGGTGATCTCCAAACTCCAGCCGTTGCGCTCGCACACCGGTTCCGCGGAAGGCGGCATTGCGGCCAGCCTCGGCAACGTCGAAAAAGACGACTGGCACTGGCACTACTTCGACACGGTCAAAGGCGGCGATTGGCTCGTCGACCAGGACGCGGCCGAACTGCTCGCCAAAGAGGCGTCGGAAACCGTAATCGATCTGGAACATGACGGTGTGGCGTTCTCCCGTACTGAGGACGGCCATATCGCACAACGACGTTTTGGCGGACATACCAAGGATTTCGGCAAGGAACCGGTTCGCCGCGCCGCCTATGCGGCCGACCGCATCGGCCATCAGATCCTCTTCTCCTTGTGGCAGCAATGCGTGGCCGAAGGCGTGGAATTCGCCGAGGAATGGTACGTGACCGATCTGGTAATCACCGAAGACGGATCCAAAGTCGAAGGCGTAGTGGCATTTGACACGCATAAGGCCAAACGCACGCCATCCACGCACGCAACGTGCTTCTGGCCACCGGAGGCGCAGGCCGCCTATTCCACACCACCTCCAATTCATGGGATCTGACCGGCGACGGCATGGCTCTCGCACTGCAAGCGGGACTGCAGCTTGAAGACAGCGAATTCGTGCAATTCCACCCGACTGGTCTGGCGCATACCGGCATTCTGCTGTCTGAAGCGGCACGAGCGGAAGGCGGCGTGCTTCGCAATGCCGATGGCGAGGCATTCATGGAAAAGTATGCTCCCGGCCATGCCGATTTGGCTGCACGAGATGTGGTGAGCCGTTCCATTATGGCTGAAATCGATGCCGGCCACGGCGTGGCGGATCCGAAGGACCCCGAAGGGCCAAAGGATTGCGTGTGGCTTGATATGACCGGTATTGATGCCGACCATATGCATGAGGTACTGCCGCAGGTGGTGGAAACCATCGAAAAATATGCGGATCTTGATCCGACACACGATTTCGTGCCGGTTAAGCCTACCGCGCATTACACCATGGGTGGCATTCCGATCACCACCGACGGCGAAGTCTACCGTTGGCAGAACGACGAACGAAATGTCGTCGAAGGCCTGTTCGCTGCCGGCGAATGCGCATGCGTGTCCGTGCACGGCGCAAACCGTCTCGGCGGCAATTCCCTGCTGGATGCATGCCTGTTCGGCACCCGCTCCGGCAAGGCGCTGGCGGAACGCATTTCCAGCGCTCCAGTGAACGATCCCATGGCTGAATCCGACGCCGACAATGGCTCGGATGCGGTCCAGCAGGCCGCTGACACCCGTTCCAACGAACTCAAGGATCTGCTGGTGCAGCTTCCGGAAGACGAGGAGCATGCAGCCGACAATCCTTACCAGCTGATGGCCGATCTGGGTACCGTCATGGAACGCGCTGTCGCCGTGCGTTGCGACGAGCAGGGTATCGAACAGGCGCTAACGGCATTGCATGATGAGTTTGCGCCCCGTGCCGAAGCCCTGCACGCGCATTCCGACTCCCCCACGTTCAACCAGGAGATCACCGCCATTTGGGAGGTCCGCCACCTTCTGGAACTCGGCAAGGCCGTACTCACTCATCCGATGCGCGTCACGAATCCCGTGGCTCGCTGAAGCGTCTTGATTTTCCGGAACGCGACGATGAGCATTTCCTGGCCCATTCCATGGTGAATGCCTCCGGCAGATTTCCTGGCAGCCGGTGCACATTGTGAATATGCCGCCAAAAGCCCGCGAATACTGATTCCGCTGGGCACGGCGTATGGCAGACTAGTTGACGGTTTTACTGGAAAGGCGGTACATGAGCGGTATGGAAAACGGCGTGAATACGGTGACATTGCGGGTGAATAGGTTTGCCCCGCGCGCCGAGCGTGCCCGCGACCGCGAACGTGGCGGCTCTCCGTTCGCCAGAAAAAGCTCTCCGTTTGGGGATTCCGGCATGTCGGCGCGCCGCCGCCCGCGCGGCAAGCAGTGGTTGCAGGATTACACGTTGAACGTGCGTCCGGAAGACACGGTGCTTGATTGCCTGTTGAAGATCAAACGTACCATCGATCCGACGCTGGCATTCCGCTATTCGTGCGGACATGGCATGTGCGGTTCCGATGCGGTGTCCATCAACGGCACCCCCACCCTGCTGTGCACCGCGTCCGTCAAGGATTGGGCCAAACCGTCGAATCCGACATTGGTCGACGATGAAGGATTCCGACACACCGGAGATGTTTCCGACATTCAGGAAAATGCGGTCGGCGCAGGGGATCTTGGCGTCATCGAGCTCGCTCCCCTGCCGGGTTTCCCGGTGCAGCGCGATTTGATTGCCGATATCGATCAGATGCTCAACCAAATCAGAAAACTCAAGCCCTATCTGCAGGCGCGTGGAGAACTCGCCACCACTGCGGACGGCAAGATCAACGCTTTCGAATATCTGCAGAATCCCCAGCAGCTTGCCAAGTATGAGCTTCTCAGCAACTGCATCGCCTGTGGCACTTGCGAAGGCAGCTGCCCTGTGTATGCGGGCGGCGAAGCGTTCATCGGACCTGCAGCCTTATCGCGGCGTCTCGTTTCATCAACGATTCCCGCGACGGTCAGGCGAACGCACGCATGGATGCCATTGATTCCGCCGATGGCATCGCCGCATGCCAGTCGGTCCGCGCATGTACCCGCGAATGCCCGCGTGGCATTGACGTCGGCGAGGAAATCTGGCAGCTGATCGCCCAAGTCAAGGAACGCTGAACCCATGGATAGAACGTCATATACCAATCTCGCCAAGTCATGGGAATACGTTGAGGACCATGCGTTCTCCCGCCAGTCAACCGACTTGAATGCTATTCGCACCCATGCTGAAGAAGCAGGCATTCCGCAGGGTTCAGCAGCCCAAGCCGAGCTGTTGCGCATGCTCGTGCATATGGTGAATGCGACATCGGTGATCGCCGTCGGCACCGGTTCCGTGGTGGAAACGTTGCAGCTGGTCAACGGTTTGGATAATTCCGGTCAGCTTACGGCGGTTGATTCCTCTTCCCAGGGTATTGCGCTGATTCGTACGTTGTTTAATCGGCTTTCCGACGAGACACAGACCACGCTTCGCGCCGTCAACGCTCCCGTCGACGTGTTTTTGCCACGTCTGAATGCAGAAAACTACGATTTGATTGTAGTTGCCGGCGACGCGGAAAATTACGGCGCTTCCTTCGAGCAGGCTCCCCGCCTGTTGAAGAAGCATGGCGTAATCGTGTTCACCGATATTCTTGCTTTTGATTCAGCCACGTCCGCAGGCGGCGTTTTGAATCCCGCCAATCGTGACGCCAAATCCATTGCCATGCGTGGTTTGCTGGAAACCGTGGAATCCGATGAGCGTTTCGTCACTGCCCTCACCCCGACCGGTACGGGCCTGCTCGTAGCAGTCAAACGCTAGTATGGCCGTTCCCAGCGGCCTACCGTTTCCTCATACAAAAAGCCGACACTCACGGATAAGTGATGAGTGTCGGCTTTTGTTGTGTCTGGCGTATGGCGCGGAATGCCATACGCCGGAACGTCGTTATTTGACCTTTGGATGTGTGTCGATCATCTGGCTGACCACAACGGTGCCGTCTTCGAGAACAGATTCCACTTCCCCAGCAGCATCCTCGTCAGCAGTATGATGCTTATGCTTCGAGGATGCGGCAGCGGCAAGCTCAAACTTCTTGGATTGGCGGCTCAGCAGAATGCCGGAAATCACCGCCGCGACTATGGAACCGACCAACACACCGAAACGTGCTTCAGCAGACAGTTCGGCATCCTGATATGCAAGCGAGGAAATCAGGAAAGATACGGTAAAGCCGATGCCACATGCGCAGGCCGCGGGGAACATGTCGCGCACACGCAATCCCTTAGCCATTTTCAATCCGGCACATGCGTGGAAAGCCATGCCGTGATCATAATGCCCAACGGCTTGCCGACCACCAGAGCCACCATAACGGCAACGACGACCGGCGAAATGAACAGGGCCAACGTCAACGATTCAAAATGCACACCAGTGGCGAACAAGGCGAAAATCGGCAGAGCCAGCAACGCGGAAAACGGCTGCAGCTTGTCCGCATAGCGTTCGGCGCGTGGGGTTTTCTCTCCGAAACGCTCATGAGCCGGCGTGAGCAATCCAACAAGCACGCCAGCCAAAGTAGGATGCACACCAGCTTCGAACATCATCACCCAAGCCAGAATGCCGACAATGGCCACGGCAAGCCATGGCACTTTGCGCATACGCACCAGGAAATACCATACGACAGCGCATACGGCGATGCCGACGAACCAGTACCATGCGTTCACCGAAGAGAAGAACACCGCGATCAGAATAATGGCCAGCAGATCGTCCACTGTGGCAAGCGTCATCAGGAACGCGCGAATAGAGCCCGGCAGCGCTTTGGCGAACAAAGCAAGCACAGCCAAAGAGAACGCGATATCAGTGGCCGTAGGAACCGCCCAACCATGAGACATCTCACCAAAGGTGAAACTCGTTCCCGAAGCGATGGCCAACGGATCGGATCCGAAACCGGAGAACAGGAACAATACCAGCAGGAACAACACCGGAGGAGCCATCATACCGCCCACAGCGCACAGCATCGGCACTGCAGCAGCTTGGGGTTCGACAGCGAACCTGTGGCGAGTTCCTGTTTCAATTCCAGTCCGACAGTCAGGAAGAACACCGTCAGCAGACCATCCTGCACCCAGTGTCCCAATCCCATATCGATATTGGTGTAGGGAATGGCGATGCGGAAATTCTCCAACTCTTCGAACGCATGCGCCGTGAACGGCAGATTGGCAAGCAACAGACCTGCGAGGGCGAAGCCAAGCATAATCAGACCAGATATGCGGTCGGAAGCGGCTATGTATCGTATTTTCGCCCAGAGTCCCTGCTTACGTTCGGTCATTGCTCTCCCGTCTGTTGCCGCGAGTATCCACGGCCCGCCATTCACTTAAGAAAAGCGTCTGCGGTATTGGCATGCGCAGACGCTTCAATAGCGGTTCCAGTGTACCGAGAGGTGTCGGCGTTTATGTTTTCAAACCGTCTTTTTCACTGGTGTTTACGGTTTTATTCGGCATGGCGGCTTTTCTTGTACCACACCGTTCGCTCGGAGAGAAACCGAACGTATCTCGACAACAGCCGCTTTACATAAGCATTCTGGTAGGTTTGCGAATCGCATTGACTCGAACACTATTCACGGCAGCGCCGCCGTTACTTCCAGAAAAAAAGAAAGCCTCCTCCGCATTTCGCGAAGGAGGTTCATGTGCGCGAGACAGGATTCGAACCTGCGACCTGCTGATCCGTAGTCAGCTGCTCTAATCCGCTGGGCTACTCGCGCAACGTCATCTCATTTCTTTGCGCCACCTGATGACTGGTGGCTGGTGCGCGAGAC
>ENA-OQBT01000916-OQBT01000916.1-human-gut-metagenome-genome-assembly--contig:-NODE-916-length-14842-cov-3.418620_pt1 | contig 14842 bp, 20 predicted proteins | sample MGYA00242749_ERZ504557 | MGnify/ENA primary metagenome ERZ504557 (study PRJEB26092, sample SAMD00036243) | human gut metagenome | host: Homo sapiens | study: EMG produced TPA metagenomics assembly of... | reverse complement strand
ATTTTGGAGGAATCTATAATGGCATTGAACATTGAAAACATTATTGCTGAAATTAAAGAAGCTTCAATCCTTGAATTGAACGACCTTGTAAAAGCTAATCGAAGAAGAATTTGGTGTAACTGCAGCTGCTCCTGTTGCTGTAGCTGCTGGTGGTGCTGCTGACGCTGGTGCTGCTAAAGACTCATTTGACGTTGAATTGACTTCAGCTGGTGACAAAAAAGTTGCTGTTATCAAAGCTGTACGTGAAGTTACAGGTCTTGGTCTTAAAGAAGCTAAAGCTCTTGTTGATGGTGCACCTGCTAACGTTAAAGAAGGCGTTGCAACTGCGGAAGCTGAAGAAATCAAAGCTAAACTTGAAGAAGCTGGAGCTTCAATTACTCTTAAATAATAGGGTGACTACTCAAGTAGGCTAATGAACCTTATTAAATCGCTATTCTTAGGAGTAGCGATTTTTTTGTTTGTTCAAAAAGGGGCAAAAAAGGGGCAAATTATTTAGAAAGATTATTCAATACATCAACAACTCTTGACTTTGCATTTTTGGTAACATGTGTGTAAATCTCCATTGTGGTTTTGCCATTATCTTTATGTCCCACTCTATGTGTGATTGCTTTGAGTGGAATATTATTCTCAGCAAGCAAACTAATAAGTGTGTGACGCAAGATATGCGGAAATAATCTTTTTTCGATAGGTTTTTCTAAAGTTTTGTTTGCATTTTTCATCAAATCGCCAATCATTGATTTTGATATGGGAATTCCAGAAGGTGAAACAAATATAAACCCCATATCTTTGTAGTTAGGGTTAGTTGACTTTCTAAGTTTATGTAGTTCAATAAATTCTTCAATAATTTCAACTTCTTTATCTGTTAAGTCAACCGTACGAATAGAAGCAGCGGTTTTTGGGGGTGTTTTAATACCTTCAGAACCTTTTCTTGTTGGGTCTAAAGTCCCATTTATTGTTATAGTTCTGTTTTCTCTATCGTAGTTTTCAAATTTCAGTGCACTTGCTTCACCGACTCGGCAACCGTTCAATGACATAAACTCAGCCATTCTAGCTACATGATACCCACGATTGTATTCTTTCATTGCATTAAGCAATCTTACCAATTCATCATATTCAAGGTATTTATTTGAAATGGATTCTATTTCTTCGTATGTTGTTGCTTTTTTAGGCAATTTAACTCTAACAATTGGGTTTGAGTCGATTAATTCCATATCTAAAGCGTATCCAAAAACCATGCTTAGAATTGATTTATGTTTTCGCATTTTTATATAATTACCTTCGAAATTAGTAAAGTATCTTTGAACATATTTAGGATCTATGTTTTTTATTTTAGTGTCAACACCAAATTTTTCTTTTACTTCATTGACAGCATAAAACATTGTTTTCTCGGTAGAAGCTTTGATTGACTTTTTATGTAATTCCCACCATTCTACCAATACATCTGTAAAAAGCATTTCGGTAGAATTTAACTCGCTTATCTTTTTACTTATCCGTTCATCAAGTATCTTTTGTGCTTCTTTCTTTGCTCGATTAGATCCATTCTCAAGAGTTACAGAAACCTTTTTCCATTTATCGGTATATGGGTCTTTGTAGCGCTCGAAATACTTATATTTGCCGTTGGATAATTCTTCAATCCACATTGTTTTTACCTCACTTTTTTGTTAAAATGGGTATAGTAAAGAGACCTACGCTATGCAGGTTTTTACTATACTACCAATTATTCCTTACACTCTAAGTTTGGCGACAGGGAGTGTAAGGTTTTTTAATTTATTGTCAAAGAAGGCGAGGGCGACTCTGTAGGCGCCTGATAGGTCGTCGTATATGGTCATAGGCAGTTCCCTTTGTCTTAAATCTTAATTCAGCAGCTGAATAAGTCGCTTTTGCGATAATGATAGGCTTTTCTTTTTTTATCTTTTTTTCAAATCCAAGATACTCTCTGTCACAAGTTCTTAGCCCATCAATATGTAGGGAAAGATTATCTTTAATTTTATTTCCGAGTGGGTCTAAAACAAAATCTATCCCTTCACGTCTTGCCATTTTTGCTGCGGGAACAAAGTCGCTGTCACCAGCGATTAAAACAATTTGTTCGACCTGTTGTTTTAATGCTAAGGTTAAGATGTCTAAACCGATTTTCATATCAACGCCTTTTTGTTGCACATTAAAGCGAAAATCTTCTTTAACAATTTGGTCGACAGTCTTTGAACCGTTTATGAGTTTCTTTGACACCGCTGGCTTAAGATTAAAATGTGCAACTTTATCGTTCAATTCTCCAAGGCGAAGCGCCACCTTACGCTTATGGCTGAGAATGCTAAAAAATTCGTCTGTCCATTGTTTCATAGTGCTAACAGAAAAATCAATCAGTTCATTATCATAAGGGTGATTAACCTTCTTTTCAAGCGGGGGACAATCGTAATAAAAAATACGATATAACTCATGCCTAGTCTTGTCTTTACTTGTCTGTTTATCATATAAATGGCGTTGGCAATATTGATATAATTCTTCAGCTGCCTGTTTAGGAGTGAGATTCCCTTTTACTTTGGTCATCCGTTTCCTGTAAAAACCACCATCTACTAAAATAGCTATTTTCATTTTCTGCTCCTCAAAACACAAAAAACTCCTGATTTCGTCACTCCCCTTATGGTGGGGGAATTACTCTCAGGAGTGGATTTACTGTTTGATTAAATTTATTCTATAAAATTTATCCAATCTTGTCAACTCTTTTGAGTAAAAAAACTTTATTTTTTCTTAAGTTTCAATATGTGTCAAGTGTTTTATACTAAAAATTTTCTTATCTTATTTATTAACAATTTTTAGTAACTGTTCTTTTTCTGATAAAAAAGATTCCATTTCTTTTTCAATATCTACGTTAAGACGGTTGGCTAACTCAATTAACCACCAGATGTTTTCGGCTAGCTTTTCTTCTAATTGATAAGGTGTCTCATCGTAATAACGCCCTTTACGTGTCATTACTAAGCGGTTTAAATTTCCGATATCATTTGACAAAGCTAATAGATCCTCTTCAATAGACCATTTTTCACCGTGATGGTTAATTTCTAAATTGTGATAAGCATTTCATATGCTTTGGCTACGTTGAAGTAACTCTTGTGATAATAACGTATCCATCTTTTCGTTCTTTCCTTTCTCTACTAATCATTTTTTGTTTTCCTCAACCCGCTTTTCGATTTTTTCAATTTGTTTATCAGTTAATGGATTGTTATCGATATGTTCAAGAAGTTCTTGGATAAGTTCCCTAAAATTATTATTCATAAATCAGTATCCCTTCTAACTGTTTAGCTTAAAAAGAACATTTGTACGTTGTTAGCTTCAGCTTGCGTGAGTTTAGTTTTAATTGTTTTGACTTCATCACCGTTGACAGCACGAAACTTAACAATAGCTTTTCCTGGTTTTTCTTCGGTAGTAGTAATAGAAGTAGAATCGATTGTCCCTTTTTTCTTACGTGAACCGCCAGCCATACCACCTACAATTGTACCAACTCCAGGAGCAATTATACTACCAATTGCTGCACCACCTAACACGCTACCTGTGCGCCCTTGTTGTTTCGTTTTACCTTTAGTGACAGTTTTTTGCGTAATTGTAGAACCAGCAAAATCAAAACCAGCGAATTCAAATAAATAAGGTGTTTCAGAATAGAAACCAAAATAATATTGACCGTCAACTGTTTTTCTAACGGTTTCATTTCCAATTTTCATTTTATTTTCTTGGCTAGCTTTTTTGCGTGTTTCATTAGCTTTGCTGACGCCAGCAACTGTTTTTTCTGTGGCTGTTTTTGCAATATCCTTTAATTTTCCAAAGTCCATAATTCCAACCTCTACTTTTCTCTATAAATATCTACAACTTCTCCAATAGTCCTAATGTCATCATTTTCAGATAGTGGAATATCGTCATATTCCTTGTTTAATGATTCTAAATAATCATCTTTTAGCTTCTTGACGTAATTTTCACCGTTAACTTTAAAAATACCGATTTTATTTAAATCAACTTGGTCTGTTAACTTGATAAAAAGGAAATCACCATTTTTTATTTTGGGTTCCATTGAATGACCAACGACGATAGCGATAGTGTCGTACTCGTTTTCGTCTGGTATCTCGTCAGCGTCAAAGTCAACCATTGTGTCGTAATCATCTTCTTGCCAGTAACCAGTGCCTGCTGATACTTTTCCAGGAGCAGGTAAGCTCACTCGTTTTCTGGTATCATATTCGGCACGTTTTTCGCAAATATCAATAACTTTACCTTGTTCTTCACTCAAAAGCTTCTCAGAAACTTGTACAAGCTTATTCTTTCGATTATCATTTAACTTATTATAGTTAGATAGTAAAATCGCTTGACGAGGGTCAAAGTTGACTTTAGTCACATTCTGTTTTAATTTGGCTGACTCAATCGGTGGAAATAAGTCATCAATTGAAATATCAAAAGCGTTAGCTAAAGCATACATAGTATCTTTTTTAGGAGAACGGAAACCACGTTCATAATTTCCTATAGCATTTTTACCTATGCCAATTTTCTCGCCTAATTCAGTTTGAGTCCAATTATTTTGTTTCCTATATTCTTTTATTTTGTTTCCGATAAATTTGGCAATTTCTTCTTTATCCATATTCATCACCTCTTTTCTTACAACATAATAATAGCATAAAAAGCCACGAAAAGAAAACTTTTTTTGTTTTTTCGCAAAAAAACTGTTGACAGACCACGAAACGTGGTCTATAATATAGTCAAGGTTAAGGAATTAACCAAATAAAACAAGGAGGAACAGCAAATGGTGGACATACTAAAAACCTACCAGAACACGATTTAGCAGAGGAAAACAAGATGAAATGGTTAGTTGGATTGTTTGTTCTGTCGTTTATCGGCAGACAGGTTTATAAGGTTTATAAAAAGCCCAAAAAAGGGCTAGGAAGGAACTTTAGGATGAAGGAAAAAAGAAGTATTCTATCTATTGAAAAAGTAATTAAAGTAACAGTGATTAGAGACAATCCAGATAGAGTAGTGATTCAGTACTACAGTATGGATGGAGATTTTATTTTCGAACTAGAACCAATCAATTAAGATTTTCTTTGGTGTTGCTTTTCTGCATCCAAATCAAGGATATCTTGTAAAAGTTGTTCATTTTCATGGCGTTCTATATACCACTTTTGCATAAGCAGTTCGATGAATTTTAGGAGCTTTAATGCTTCGTTTGGCTCTATGTCTACAATCAAATTGATATCTTTCTCAGGGTGAGCCCCAATATTGCCTAGTTTACGCAATGCATCAAGCACTAATTTGGTGCTTGGGTCCACCATTTCTTTGAGAGCGTCGATTTCATCAACTAATCTATTCTTTGAAATTTGCCAAAAATCTCTAATCATCCCTTGAAGACAGCGCCTTGATAGGGTTGCAGAGGCTTTGGGACTAAGGTTGAGAATAGCGTGTGCTTCCTCATAGTCGTCTCTGATAGTTTTGGGAATGTATTCTGGGTATTTATTGGCGAGAGAGTTTGGGTAGAAGTGCACGATACGATTAGAAAATTGGTTGCCTACACCTATGATATCAATAGATATTTTTTGACATTCTGGATTTGGACAATTGAACAGTTGAACGATGATTTCATCACGACGTTCAAAATCTGCTTGTGAGGGATGTAGCATGCCGTGCATATTAAAGAAAATATTTTCTTCGTGATAGGTTTGATAAGTTTCAGAAGCACCTTTCTGACAGAATGGACAACGTAAGTTATTTTTATCCATAAGATTTCTCCAATCATTTTTACAAACATTATATCAAATTTAGAAAGGGGTGAGGGGTATTGCAGATAAAATTATATGAGTTGAGAAAGCAAGCTGGTTTGACACAAGCGCAGATGGCTGAAAAATTAAATATTTCCGAAACGACTTATCGCTCAAAGGAACTAGGTCAGACCGATTTCAAATCAACAGAAATGTTTTTAATCGCTGATATTCTTGAAAAAGATATCCACGAAATTTTTTTACCTAAAAGACCACGATTCGTGGTTGAGTCGTAAACTTTTACCCTCTCAGCTAGTAGTTATAGCTCTAGCAAGTTATCAAACAACAATTACGCAGTTTATTGATTATGGTCTCCTATTAATATTTTTTATCAATATATTTCCTCCCAAGATACAGCAAAACTTGCTAGGGCTATAACTGCTAGTTGAGAGCAGTAGAACAAAAAGAAAGGAGTAAGAGACTTATGGAAGAAATCAAACTTACAACTACTGAACATACGGTAGATGAATTAATTGGTCATTATGTGGGAATGGTTTGCTATCAAGCAGATAAAAAAGACCCAGCGACTATTACGGCAGTCACTGAGTTGATAAAAGTTTACACAGACCATTTTTGAGGGTTCTTGTCTGCTATTTCAAAATAGCTAACTTGTTCAAGGTTTATGTATTGTATTTTTGATGATCTAGTTAATTTGCATGAAATCCAATTTGGTAAGTCGATTTCATCAGTAATTTCTGTGACAGATAATTTTTGGCCGTTAGAAAATACAAAAGTAACATATTGACCTTGTTTCAAAGCTCTTTGAATTCGTTGTTTTAACATAATTTCACCTCCTTTCCAAAAATATTATATCACGGAAAGAGGTTGACTATAGAAAGGACGGTGTATCTATTTTGCACACAAAAAAAGCGACTGACGGCAATCAGTCACTAACAAAAATTAACTTAATTAAATTATATCACATTTAAAAGGAGCACGCTATGCCGAAAGTCGAAATAACTTACAAGGCTGTCGGAATCAACGAAGATGCCGAGTGGGGCGATTATGACCACTTGATGCAACGTTGGGAAGGACTTAGCAAACCAGTGGCTAAGCAATGGGCAGCTGAAATGCGTGAACATCCAGACTTTAACAAGTACATTGACAATCCAACACACAAAATAGTCTTTATCAACTATAAAGGATTTGCATTATTCGTCAAATGGAAATCACGTAACCGATATTTGAGTAAAAAAGAAACATTAGCAGAAATGCTAAAAAACATGAAATTAGAAGCAGAGGTTTTATTATGACATTATTTAACTGGATTTTTACAAAACCTAACAAACAAGAAACTACTCAACCAGAATTCGTGTTTGAAAGTTGGGAAACAAAAGCTAAGCGTTATGACAATGTTATTAAAGCGCAAAACGCTATGACACGATACATTCAAAGAGGTTGACATGATACAAGAGGTTATTAATGAAAATGCGTTCTTGAAAGACGAAAACAGACGTCTAAACAACGAACTGACAAAACATTACTTTGCGACAGTCGCAAAAGCAAATTTACTCGACATTATCATTGCTGAGGCTATATCTTGCCATCAACACTTGATAAATGTATCAATCAACTTGATGAAGTTGACCAACTAGAAATTAGAAAGGTTATGACAAAATGAGATTGGCGAAACAAAAATTAGGAGCTCAACAAAATGGATATGGTCGTATTGGGTGTGATATTGATATTTACAATGAAATCGCTGAAATTGCAGACAAATGTGGTTATACATTGACAAGTGTCACGAATGCACTGCTTGGCTTCGCTTTAGAAAACAGTGAAATTATCACGGAGACTAAAACGGTAGAAGTTAATACATTCAGAATTGGAAGTGAGGATTTTGATGGTAACAATCAATAAATTAGAAATTGAAAACGTCAAACGGATTAAAGCGGTCAAAATTGAACCGTCTGCAAGTGGTTTAACTGTAATTGGTGGAAATAATAACCAAGGCAAGACCAGCGTTTTGGACAGCATTGCTTGGGCTCTTGGTGGTAACAAATACAAACCAAGTCAAGCAGAGCGTGAAGGTTCAATGGTACCACCAACACTAAAAGTAACACTTTCGAACGGTCTTATCGTTGAACGTAAAGGTAAGAACAGCTCGCTTAAAGTCATTGACCCTAACGGTCAAAAAGCAGGACAACAGTTACTTGATAGCTTTGTTGAAGAATTGGCTATCAATTTACCGAAGTTCATGGAAAGCACACCAAAAGACAAGGCTAACACGCTACTTCAAATTATCGGCGTTGGTGACCAGCTAGCTGAATTGGAGCTAAAAGAAAAGGAAATCTACAATCAACGCCATGCGATTGGTGTGATTGCTGACCAGAAGGAGAAGTTTGCAAAAGAACAGCCATATTATCCAGATGCACCGAAAGAACTGGTTAGTATTTCAGAACTTATCCAACAACAGCAAGCTATTTTAGCTAAGAATGGTGAGAATGCTCGTAAGCGTCAAAACGTGACAGTTATTCAACAAAACTACGACTTTAAAAAAGCCGAGGTAGAGGACTTTAAGCAAAAGCTGAAACAAGCAGAAGCGCAATTGGCACAGCTTGAAAATGATTTGTCTATTGCACAGACTGACGCTATGGATTTGCATGACGAGTCAACAGCTGAAATTGAAGAAAACATTGCACGTATTGACGAAACTAACAGACGTGTTCGCGCTAATCTTGATAAAGATAAAGCCGAAGACGACGCGAAACAACAACGTGAACAATACAATCAATTGACTAACGAAATCGAAGCTGTTCGTCAACAAAAAACAGACTTGTTAACTAACGCAGACTTGCCACTTGAAGGCTTGTCAGTTAACGACGGTAAGCTTCTTTACCAAGGGCATGAATGGGATAACATGTCTGGTAGTCAACAACTTATGGTGGCTACTGCGATTGTTCGTAAGCTTAAGCCAGAATGTGGCTTCGTTCTGATTGATAAGTTGGAACAAATGGATCAAATCACCCTTGAACAGTTTGGCACTTGGCTAGAGCAGGAAGGCTTACAAGCCATTGCCACAAGGGTGTCGACTGGTGAGGAGTGCGCTGTGATAATCGAGGACGGTTACTCAGTCGTTAACGAAGCACATCAACAATCAACAACAGCTAAGCCAGCATTTACAGCAGGTACATTTTAAGAAATAGGAGAAAAAAACAATGAAACAAACTGAAACATTTATCGTCTTTCGTGATAAGAAAACAGGAGCTTTCCTAGTGGACTATCAAAACAAAAAAACTTCTTTAGCTTTTAATTCTACCTGGAGTGATGATATTGAAAGTGCAATTAATATCACAAAAGAAAAATTTGAGGAAGAAAATGAACGTTACAAAGGAATGCTAGACGTCTTTGGCGCAGAACCGATTGAAGTCAAAGCAGAATACACGCTCACAACATTAGATGGTGAGGAACCAAAAGAAATCAAAGTGAGCAGTCAAAGTAAAGCTGAAATGTTGTTTGATGCACTTGACGATATTTTCGGAGGTGACGATTAATGCAAATTACAAAAGGAAAACGCGCACGAGCTCAAAAAGTAGTCGTCTATGGCCCTGAAGGTATTGGTAAGTCAACCTTTGCGGCACAATTTCCAGAACCGCTATTTATTGACACGGAAGGTTCAACAGATAACATGGACGTTTCACGCTTGGATAAACCGTCAAGCTACACTATGTTAAAAAACGAAATTGCGTGGGTGAAAGCTAATCCAACTGTTTGTAAGACGCTTGTCATTGATACGATTGACTGGGCAGAAAGTTTAGTCATTGCAGATGTCTGCGCACAACATGGCAAGAAAGGTATTGAGGATTTCGGCTGGGGAAATGGCTACACATACACTAAGGAAGAAATGGGGCGTCTGCTCAATCAGCTTGGTGAATTGGTTGATTTAGGTATCAACGTTGTGTTAACAGCACACGCTCAAATGCGTAAATTTGAACAGCCAGACGAAATGGGAAGTTATGACCGCTGGGAGTTGAAACTCGGTAAAAAGACAAGTTCACAGACTGCACCGTTAGTTAAAGAATGGGCTGACATGGTTCTGTTTGCCAATTATAAAACAGTCGTTATGACAGCCGATAACGGTAAGAAAAAGGCTACTGGAGGACAACGTGTTCTGTATACACAGCATCACCCAGCGTGGGATGCTAAGAACCGTCACGACTTGCCAGAAGAAATGCCATTTGATTATGCAGGCATTGCACACATCTTTAATCAAGCGCAACCACAACAAACAGCGCCTGAACCTGCTCCACAAGCACCAGCACAGGAACCAAAGCCGGCACAACCTGAACAGCTACCAAGCAAAAGTACCGAAACGGTACCCGAGAGCTTGACCGAGCCTGCGCCAGAACGTCAACCTTACCAAGAGCCTAATTTAGCCTTACCACAAGCACTGCGTGATTTGATGATACAAAATCAAGTCACAGAGCTTGAAGTCCAAAAGGCAGTTGCTCAAAAGGGTTACTATCCAGAAGACACGCCAGTTATCATGTATGATCCAGGCTTTATCGACGGTGTTCTTATCGGCGCTTGGGACCAAGTGTTTAGCATGATTAAAGATAATCGTATTTTACCGTTTTAATAATTTATAGAAACAAGGAGAAATTAACATGACACAATTTAACAATAACTTTGACCATGAATTAGGGTGGGATGATGAAATTACCACAGACGCCAAAGAATTCGTACAGCTTGCACCTGGTGACTACCAATTCACAGTCACTAACCTTGAACGTGGACGTCACACGCCAAATCCGCAAAATCCAGGGAAATTGCCAGCTTGCAACAAAGCAACTGTCACTATTGTGATTGAAACTGCGGAAGGTGAAGCACAATTAACACATAATCTATTTTTGCATACATCAACTGAAGGTATGTTGTCGGCGTTCTTTGGTGCTATCGGCCAAAAGAAACACGGTGAACCACTTCGTATGAATTGGAATAGCGTTATCGGTGCTAAAGGTGTTTGCCGTATCAACAAACGTAAAGGTACTGGGCAATATGCTAATCGCGAATACGACAATATTAGAGCCATGATTTACGCTGATGACGTTGACTGGACAAAAGTGTTGAACGCAAACGTACAACCGCAACAGCCAACTTATCAACAACCAGCACAAAATTATCAAACAACACCACAACCTCAACAATACCCACAACAACCTGCAGGTTTTCAAGCTGGGCAATTTTAAGAGGTAACTAATGAGACTTAGAAAATATCAAGAAGAAGCCCGCGAAGCTGTTCAGCAAGAGTGGGAAGAGGGTAGAAAGCGAACGCTGCTAGTCCTTCCTACTGGGTGCGGTAAGACTATCGTATTTTCTAAGATTATTGAAGACCGTGTGAGAATGGGCGAGCGGGTGCTCGTCCTAGCGCACAGGTCGGAGCTCTTAGAACAAGCTAGCGATAAGTTAAAGACCGCTACTGGTTTAGGAACAGCGTTAGAAAAAGCAGAAAGCACATCTATCGGCTCATGGTTTCGTGTCGTTGTCGGTTCAGTTCAGACCTTGCAACGTGAGAAGCGACTCAGTCAATTCCCACCAGATTATTTTGACACGATTGTGATTGATGAAGCACATCACGCAATATCAGATGGCTATCAACGTGTGTTACAACATTTTGAAGATGCCAATGTTTTAGGGGTTACAGCAACGCCTGATCGTGGTGATAAAAAGAATTTAGGTAAATTCTTTGATAGTCTAGCTTACGAGTATTCGATTGTTGATGCTATCAAATCTAGCTATTTATCAAAGATTACAGCAGTTACTATACCGTTGACATTAGACCTATCAAGCGTCAGTCAACAAGCTGGTGATTTCAAAGCTAGCGAAGTTGGGACAGCGCTAGACCCATATTTGGAACAAATCGCAGATGAGATGGTTAAACAATGTGCAGACAGAAAGACGGTTGTGTTTTTGCCACTTGTCAAAACATCTAAGAAATTCCGTGACATTTTAAATAAGAAAGGCTTTAAAGCTGCTGAAGTTAACGGTGAGTCTGAAGACCGTGCGGAAGTCTTAGAAGATTTTGATAAAGGTAAATACAATGTTCTTTGTAATTCCATGCTACTAACTGAAGGCTGGGACTGCCCAAGTGTTGACTGTGTGGTGGTATTAAGACCGACAAAAGTCAGGGCGCTGTATAGTCAAATGGTTGGACGTGGCACGCGCTTAGCAGAAGGTAAAGAGAATTTGTTGATTCTGGATTTCCTTTGGCATACAGAACGCCACGAACTATGCCGACCAGCACATCTAATCACAGACAGCCAGAAGTGGCTAAGAAAATGGTTGAAAACATGGCTGAACAGACGAACCAACAATTTGAATTGCTGGAAGCTGAAGAAACAGCTAGCAAGGACGTTGTGGCTGAACGTGAAGAAGCACTTGCAAAACAATTGTCAGAAATGCGCAAGCGTAAACGTCGATTAGTTGACCCACTACAGTTTGAAATGTCTATCCAAGCAGAAGATTTAGCGGACTACGTGCCAGCCTTTGGAATTGAGATGACACCACCAACAGACAAGCAGTTAAAAGCATTAGAGAAGTTTGGTATCTTTACGGATGACATTGGTAACTTTGGTAAGGCTAGCAAATTGTTAGACAGACTTAAGAAACGTCAAACAGAAGGCCTTACAACACCTAAACAAATTCGATTATTAGAACGCTACGGTTTTAAGAATGTTGGTATGTGGACATTTGACGGCGCAAGTAATCTAATCAATCGCATTGCAGCTAATGGTTGGCGTGTTCCTCGTGGTATTCGACCAGCGGAATTTAAACCAGAATAAATAAGAAAGGATAAACATGGCAGAGAGAGATTTTGAACTGCTACCATTGCTGGATTATATCAATCCTGCCATGGTAGATTATGCGACTTGGTGCCAAATTGGTATGGCTTTGAAACACGAAGGTTATACCGCTATGGACTGGGATAACTGGTCACAAGCTGATACACGTTATAAACGTGGAGAGTGTTTCAAAAAATGGGATACTTTCAACGAAGAAGCAGGTAGTGTCGTAACAGGAGCTACTATCACGCAGCTAGCAAAGGATAATGGCTGGCAACCTGCGTCAAGTGGTCGTGGTGATTTCCATGAGCTGGATTGGGAAGATACCATTGACCGTGACTATCAAATCGTTGATAAGAACTGGATTGAATCCAAAGAAATCAGAGAGCCATTAAATTGGCAACCTGCACAAGATTTGATTAGATATCTAGAAACCTTGTTTGATTCAACGGATCTAGTCGGCTACGTGACTGCGACATATCCAATTGAAACAGACAATGGCACGATTTATAAGCCAACACAAGGGAATTTTGACAGGACAGCTGGTGAGCTTATCCAGTTGTTGCAAAAAACGCCTGATGACATTGGCGCTGTCTTTGGTGATTATAAGGAAGAAGCCGGGGCGTGGATTCGTTTCAATCCACTTGACGGGAAAGGTGTTAAGAACGACAACGTCACAGATTATCGCTATGCGCTAGTCGAATCAGATACATTAGACATCGGTAAGCAATATGCGCTGTTTAAAGAGCTTGAACTACCAATTGCAACACTCGTTCATTCTGGTAAAAAATCATTACATGCAGTCGTGAAAGTAGATGCGCGTGATTATCAAGAGTACCGTAAACGCGTTGATTATATCTACCAAATCTGTAAGAAAAACGGTCTTGATATTGACACGCAAAACCGCAATCCAAGTCGTCTATCACGCATGCCTGGTGTGACACGAAACGGACACAAACAATTTTTGATTGACACCAACATTGGTAAAGCAAATTATGATGAATGGTATCAGTGGGTCGAAGATTTAAACGACGACTTACCAGACCCTGAAGGACTGTTAGACAGCTGGAACGACATGCCAGACTTAGCACCAGAGCTTATCCGTGGAGTGTTGCGTCAAGGGCATAAGATGTTGATTGCTGGTCCGTCAAAGGCTGGGAAATCATTCGCCTTGATTGAGCTATCAATCGCCATAGCAGAAGGTAGCAAGTGGTTAGGTTGGCAATGCGAGCAAGGACGTGTCTTATATGTCAATCTGGAACTTGATAGACCGTCAGCGTTGCACCGTTTTAAAGATGTGTATGAAGCTATGGGACTTCAAGCAAATAATGTTCAAAATATCGACGTCTGGAATCTTCGCGGTAAGACCGTTCCAATGGATAAACTAGCGCCGAAGCTAATCAGACGGTCGCTGAAAAAGAATTATCAAGCTGTTATCATTGATCCAATCTATAAAGTTTTAACAGGTGACGAAAACAGCGCAGACCAAATGGCACACTTTACCAATCAGTTTGATAAGGTGGCTACTGAGTTAGGCTGCAGCGTGATTTACTGTCACCACCATTCAAAAGGGGCTCAAGGTGGCAAGAAATCAATGGACCGTGCTAGCGGTTCGGGAGTGTTTGCTCGTGACCCAGACGCGTTGATTGACTTAGTCGAACTTGAACTAAACGACAATCTGATTAAACAGCGTACTGACAAAGCGAAATGCGACGTGTTTAAACGTGCTATCCAAGAAAAGAACCTAGACTATTACCAGCATGAAATCACACTTGATGACTTGCAAAGTGTCGCACAGATGAGTAAACATTTTGACAAAGCACTTGACGACATCATGGTTAGAAAGCCATACTTGCACGAAATCCAGCAAGTAGAAGCATCTATTAAGATTTCTACTGCGTGGCGTGTTGAGGGTACGCTTCGTGAATTTGCGAAGTTCCCACCAGTCAATATGTGGTTCAGCTATCCAGTTCACTCTGTGGATACAACAGGTGTTCTTGCAGATATTCAATTGGAAGATGATAAGCCCCTTTGGCAAAAAGCAAAAGAATCACGAAAAAGTAAAGAACAGAACTTAAAAGAACGAAACCAAAAATTAGAGACAGCTTACAACGCTTTATTTGATGGTTCAGCTCCAGTTACTGTTCAAGAAATTCGTGAATATTTAGATTTAAAATCAAACAAAAGTGTAGAAAATTATATCAAAGAGCACAACGGTTTTGATGTTAAAAAAGGAATTGTATTCCAAGTTTCAGTAAACCAAGAAGTGGAAAAGAA
>ENA-OQBT01000915-OQBT01000915.1-human-gut-metagenome-genome-assembly--contig:-NODE-915-length-14852-cov-3.038166_pt1 | contig 14852 bp, 20 predicted proteins | sample MGYA00242749_ERZ504557 | MGnify/ENA primary metagenome ERZ504557 (study PRJEB26092, sample SAMD00036243) | human gut metagenome | host: Homo sapiens | study: EMG produced TPA metagenomics assembly of... | reverse complement strand
CCTGAAGCGGGGCGCCGTCGCCGTGTCCATTGCCCACGATTCGCATAACATCATCGTCGCCGGCACGAACAACGGGGACATGGCTGCTGCCGTCAAGGCCCTGGAAACCCAGAAGGGCGGCATGGCCATCGTCCTGGACGGACAGGTCCTGGCAGCCATTCCCCTGCCCATTGCCGGCCTCATGAGCGACCAGCCGGCAGCTGCCGTCGATGCCGCCATGGATGAGCTCTACGCCAAGGCCCATCATATCCTGGGCGTCAGCGATGACGTCGACGTCATCATGACCCTTTGTTTCATGAGCCTGCCCGTCATTCCCAAACTGAAATTACTGGACACGGGCCTCTTCGACGTCGAAGCCTTCGATTTCGTTCCTGTTGAACTGTAAGGGGGTATTATAATGGATGCCAAGAAAGTCAAATTAGTCGTCGTCGAATCTCATTGCGATCTCTATAAGGAAGGCGATGAAATCGTCTTCGACGGGCCTGTCATCAATAAAGAAAAGAGCGGCGCCCTCTGCATGACGGCCCTCCAGGCCCTCTATCCCTATGTCTTCGCCGGTCGCCAGGGGGCGCTCTGGCCATCGGACATCCAGTGTCCCGACTGCGACGAAGGCGTCGTCTTCCGCATCGTAGAACAATGATGCAGAACCTAATAGGGCAGACGCAAAAGGCATTGGCTATCCTTGACGACCATGCTATAATAAAAAGTAAAGTATCGTCGTGAGTGGGGAGGAATGTGAAAGTTGATACTTAGCAAAGCCTGTAAGACAAAAATGGCGGCCTTTTTGCTGGCTGTTATGGCCCTGGCGCCGGTCCAGGCCATTACACAGGAAGAAATGGTCTACGACCAGGTCAGCAAATATATCCGCGGCAGCGAAGCGGCGGCTATCGCCCAGGATATCTGCGATGCATCCTATATGTATGACGTCGACCCGATCCTGGTCACGGCTGTCTTTACGACAGAAAGCCATTTCGATAATTCTGCCGTTTCCGGTGTCGGCGCCGTCGGCATCGCCCAGCTCATGCCGGCTACGGCGGCCTCGCTCAACGTCAACCCGTACAACCGGCGGGAGAACATCTTTGGCGGCGTCAAATACCTCGGCCAGATGGTCGAACGCTACCGTACGTGGGACAAGCCCTTCGTCTATGCCGAAGCGGCCTATAATGCTGGCCCCGGTGCCGTCGACCGGGCCCGTGGCGTCCCGCATTATACGGAGACCATGAACTACGTCCAGACCGTCGAACAGACGCGGCGGGAAATCTGGCGCCTCGCCGGTCATGAAGCCATGGCCATGCAGCCCTATAAGCGGTCGGCCATGACGACGCAGGAAAAGGAAGCGCCGATTTTCCCGAGCCTGAAGGAATGGCATGAACAGCATAGTCAGAAGGCTGCCCAGGTCCAGGCGAAATCCGTCGGTTCCACCAAACCCGCTCTGGTCCGGACCAAAGCGGCGCGCGTAGCACCGGAACGCCCGCGTCCGTCCTATTGGACGACGTCCCTGCCATGGGGCGAAGGGACCCGTAGAAAATAATATCGAGAAAGGGACCTCGCATCGAGCTTATGCGACTCCCTTTTTTTACGGTCTTATTCATAAATAGAAGGAGAAGTGAGAATGGAAAAAGAATTGATTCACTTGGAGCACGTATCCAAGACCTATGATGGGCACAAGGTATTAGACGGCCTGGACCTGGCGATTTCGGAAAATGAATTTGTCACCCTCCTCGGCCCCAGCGGCTGCGGCAAGACGACGACGCTCCGCCTCATCGCCGGTTTTGAGACGCCTGATGAAGGGCGCATCCTCTTTGAGGGAGCCGATATCACCCAGCTGCCGCCGAACAGGCGCCAGGTCAATACGGTGTTCCAGAATTATTCTCTTTTTTCCCATATGGACGTCGCCGAAAATATCGCCTTCGGTCCGAAAATCCACGGCAAGTCCCGCGATTATATCCGCGACAAGATCCGCTATGCCCTGAAACTGGTCAACCTCGACGGCTATGAACATGCAACATCGTCGACTTGTCCGGCGGCCAGCAGCAGCGCGTGGCCATCGCCCGGGCCGTCGTCAATGAGCCGCGGGTCCTGCTCCTGGACGAACCGCTGAGCGCCTTGGACCGCAAACTGCGGCGCAGTATGCAGCTGGAACTCATCAAGATCAAAGAGGAACTGGCATTACCTTCGTCTTCGTCACCCACGACCAGGAAGAGGCCCTGAGCATGTCCGACACGGTCGTCGTCATGAACCAGGGCTATATCCAGCAGATCGGCACGCCGGAAAACATCTACAATGAACCGGAAAACGCCTTTGTTGCCGACTTCATCGGGGACAGCAATATCGTCGACGGCCTCATGGTCCACGATAAGCTCGTGCGCATTGCCGACTACGACTTCGACTGCGTCGACGTCGGCTTCGGGACCAACCGGCCTGTCGACGTCCAGATCCGGCCGGAAGACATGGAACTGCGGCCGCCTCAGGACGGCGGTTTCAACGGCGTCGTCACCAAGACCATCTTCGAAGGCATGACCTACAACCTCACTATCCAGGCGCGGGGCATCGAATGGCTGGTCAAATCGACGAAGCACTACCAGCCTGGCGACGAAGTCAGCCTCTGGGTGGACCCCTTCAACATCCAGATCATGAATAAACCGGAATCGGAAGACGAAAGGGCGATGGAAAATGATTAATTCAGCAGCGATCCGCAACCTCTTTGCCGCGCCGTTCCTCATCTGGGCGGTTCTGTTCATCTTCTTTCCCGTCGTGGCCATCGCCTGGTACGGCCTGACCGATGCCCAGGGGGCGATGACCTTGGCCAATATCAGCCTCATGACCCACTGGGAATACTTGAAGGCCCTGGAATTGTCCATCGTCCTGGCCTCATCAGCACGGTCATCTGCCTCATCGTGGCCTATCCGCTGTGCCTCATTCTGACTGAGAAGAAGCGGGGAAAGGGCTCGCTCCTGTTCCTGCTCTTCATCCTGCCCATGTGGATGAATTCCCTGCTGACGACCATGGCTGGCAGACGATTCTGGAAAAGAACGGCATCCTCAACCAGTTCCTGCGCCTCTTGTCCCTGCCCGACGTGAGCCTCATCAATACGCCGGCAGCCATCGTCATCGGCATGATTTACAATTTCCTGCCCTATATGGTTCTACCCCTTTACGTGGCCCTGAGCAAGATCAACGGCAACGTCATCGCCGCTGCCCGCGATTTGGGCGCCAGTTCCTGGCAGACTTCACAAAGGTCATCCTGCCCTTGTCCCTGCCCGGTGCCATCAGCGGCATCACCATGGTCTTCATTCCGTCGCTGACGACGTTCTTCATCAGCGGCCTCTTAGGGGGCAACAAGATCCTCCTCATCGGCAATATCGTCGAACAGGAATTTACCATGGCCTACGACTGGCACCTGGGCAGCGGCCTGTCGTTGGTGCTCATGGTCTTCATCGTCATCAACATGGCCGTGACGGCTTATTTCGACCGCAGTGAAGGCAGGTGAAGAAGTGATGGAAAAAGTGAAGAAACTCTACGTCGCCCTGGTCGTCCTCTTCCTCTATGCGCCCATCGGCGTCCTCGTGGCCCAGTCCTTCAACGCCAGCCGCTACCGCGGTCACTGGACGGGTTTTACCCTGCAGTGGTATGGCGAACTCTTCCAGAATGAAGGCATCCTCGACGCTTGCAGAACACCGTCACTATCGGCCTGTCGTCAGCGGCCATTGCCACCGTCCTGGGCCTCATCACCTGCATGGCCCTGCGCGGCATGGGCCGCAAACCGCGATCGGTCTTCCTCGCGTGGCCAGTATGCCTCTGCTCAATGCGGACATCGTCACGGGGATTTCCCTGATGCTCCTCTTTTTAGCATGGGCCTGCGCCTGGTTATGGTTCCATCCTCATGGCCCACGTCTCTTCAACCTGCCCTATGTCATCCTGTGCATCATGCCCCAGTTCCTGTCCCTGGACCGCAGCTGCTATGATGCGGCCCGTGACCTGGGAGCGACGCCGTTCGTGGCTTTCCGCCGCGTCGTCCTGCCGGAATTGCGGCCGAGCCTCCTGGCAGGCTTCATGCTGGCCTTCACCATGTCTGCCGATGACTTCATCATTACTCATTTCACCAAAGGCGCCGGCATCGATACGCTGCCGACGAAAATCTATGCCGAACTGAAATTGGGTATCCATCCGGAAATGTACGCCCTTTCGACGTTAGTCTTCGTCTTCGTCCTGGTCTTCGCCGTCTTGCTCATCGTCAACCGCAAGCGCCTGACCCTGGGACGGAACTGGTAGGAGGTCTGTCATGAAATATATCCGCCTGATCCTGCTCGGCCTTTGCTGCATCCTGCCTTGAGCGGCTGTGGCTTCTGGGAAAGTGAAGAAGACGGGGACAACGTCGTCTATGTCTACAACTGGGGGGACTATGTCGACCCGGACACGCTCAAGCAGTTCGAAGAAGAAACGGGCATCCGCGTCGTCATGGATGAATTTGATACCAACGAGAGCATGTATCCCCTGGTCGCAGCCGGTGCCGAACGCTATGACGTCATCTGCCCGTCGGACTACATGATCCAGAAGATGATCCACAACGATCTCTTGCAGCCCCTCGATTATTCCAGCTGCCTAACGCCCGCCAGTACGTCGCAAGCAGTTCTGGACCCAGTCCGAGTCCTTCGACCCGGGCAACCGCTATGCCGTCCCTTATTGCTGGGGGACTGTCGCATCGTCTACAACCGGACCATGGTCGATGAACCCGTCGACAGCTGGTCCATCCTCTGGAAAGAGAAGTATAAGAATGACATCATCATGCAGGATTCGCCGCGCGATTCCTTCATGGTCGCCTTGAAGCGCCTGGGCTATTCCCTGAATACGACGGATCCCCAGCAGATCCAAGAAGCCCGGGAGATGCTCATTGCCCAGAAGCCCCTGGTCCAGGCTTATGGCATCGATGACGTCAAGGACAAGCTCGTCTCCGGCGAAGCGGCCATGGGAGTCGTCTTTTCCGGCGAAGCCTGCGCATGATCCTGGAGAACCGCGACCTGGAATACGTCATCCCCAAAGAAGGGACCAACCTCTGGATCGACTCGTGGGTCATCCCCAAGAACGCCGAACACGTCGAGAATGCCCATAAATTCATCGATTTCATGAGCCGCCCGGACATTGCCTGAAGAACTTCGAGTACCTGACCTATTCGACGCCCAATACGGCTGTTCCGGATATGGAAGAAGACGAAGACTATAAAGATAACCCTGTCGTCTTCCCGCCGGAAGAAGCTTACGCTGGTCAGGAAACATACAAGTATTTAGGTGAAGAAGGGGATAAACGCTATAACGATGAATGGATACAAGTAAAAGTGTGGTAAGCAAAAGGGACTGTGCATGATGGTCGAAACCATCATGCACAGTCCCTTTTCGTTAGCTGGTAGACACTAGTCGAAGGCTTTGCCTGTGAGCATTTCGTAAGCTTCTTTGTATTTGGCAATGGTCTTGTCGATGACGTCCTGGGGCAGGAGATAATCGCTGTCCGGGTTGCTTTGAGCCAGTCGCGGACGAACTGCTTGTCATACGACGGCTGGCTCTGGCCGGCTTTGTAGCCTTCGAGGGGCCAGAAGCGGGAGCTGTCCGGTGTGAGCATTTCGTCGCCTAAGACGATATTGCCTTTGTCGTCGAGGCCGAATTCGAATTTCGTGTCGGCAATGATGATGCCTTTGGAAAGGGCGTATTCGGCACATTTTTTATAAAGGGCCAGGGTATAGTCGCGGATTTTTTCAGCGTATTCCTTGCCTTTTCCCGGGAAGGTTTTGTCGATGAAAGCGGCGCCTTCTTCGAGGGAGACGTTTTCGTCGTGGTCACCGAGTTCCGCTTTCGTGCTCGGCGTGAAGATCGGTTCCGGGAGTTTTTCTGATTCTTTGAGGCCTGCCGGCAATTTGATGCCGCAAACGGTGCCGTCTTTCTGATAGCTTTCCCAGCCGCTGCCCGTGATGTAGCCGCGGACGATGCATTCCATGGGGATCATAGTCAGTTTCTGGCATTTCATACTGTTGCCGACGAACTGTTCCTGCTGGAAAAATTCCGGCATGTCAGCGTTGTCGACGGAAATCATGTGGTTCGGGATGATGTCCGACGTCATATCGAACCAAAACTTGGACATCTGCGTGAGGATGGCGCCTTTTTTGGTGATCTTGTTCTTGAGGATATGGTCGAAAGCGGAAATGCGGTCCGTTGCAACCATGATAATGCTGTCACCTGCGTCATAGACTTCGCGTACTTTACCGGATTTAAAAGGGGTGTATTCTTTCATCTTGTCTGGCCTCCATGATTCAGAACTTATTTTATTATGGTAGAACAGTATTATCATAGCATATTTTGGGGAAAGAAAAAAGGCTTTGTCATCAAAGGACAAAACCTTTTTTCGTAGCTCGTGGCTCGTGGCTCGTGATTCGTTAGGAAATCCATTTTGAATTTATGGTTTTCAGTACAGAGTATGTAGTTTTCAGCGAAATCCTTTAAATTCAAAGTCATCTACTAGCCACTAACCACTTAAAATAGGGTCCGTTGGAACAGGTTCCTACGATGCGGTCGTGGTCCGGCTTACTGCAGATAATAAGTCAGGCTGACGCTTTGGCTGAGGGTATTGGTGCCGGCTTCGACAGGCGTCGAATCGGCGGCTTCCATCTTGACGGCCCGCAGGCTCATGCCGGCTGCATAGACGCGGTTATACGAGGACTTGTGCCGGAAATGTTGATTTCCTTGACGGCGCCGAGCTGGCTGCCAGCGGCTTCCGCTGCGGCCTGGGCAGCGCGCTGACCGTTGTGGACAGCTTCTTTGATCAGGTTTTCTTTGATCTGGTCGGCGTGTTCATTGGTGAAACGGACGTTGTTGATCTGGTTGGCACCGAGACTGCGGCCTTGTTGATGACCTGCGATACCATGGTCAGGTCGGTCAGTTTGACTTCCAGGTTGTTGCTTACCGTATACGACGTGACTTTCTGGCCTTTCATGTCGTAGTTCGGCGACATATAGAATCCCGTAGTCTTCATGTTTTCGGCCGGGATGCCCATGGCTTTCAGGCATTGGTCACTTCATTCATGGCCAGGTTGTTCTTGGTCCGGGCCTGCTGGGCGTCGGCATCGGTGCTGGTCGTACCGATAGTGACATAGGCCGTATCCGGTGCGACTTCCTGCTGGGCATAGCCCGTGACGGTGACGACAGATGGTTCCGGGCCAGCTGCCAGGGACTGCGGGGCAGCGAGTACCAGGGACGACGCCAGCATGGCTGCGACGACCAGGCCTTTCAAGGGTTTATATTTCATAGGTAAGACCTCCTTTTCAATGTGGTTTCATTATACCATATTGGTGAATGTGCGTCTATGTAGGACAAATAACGTATTTGTCTATGCCAAATATGACAAAAGTGTTGCATTTTTTTTTCGTGGCGTACTATAATAGCCACAGATACATAGAAAAAGCTAGGGGAGCCTTCGGGCTGAGAAAAGTGACGGATTACACTTGACCTTTACCTGATGCGGATCATGCCGCCGTAGGGAAGCTTTACGGGATTATAAAGCTCACCTGCGGAGGACCGTAGGGCGAGCTTTTTTTATTGCATTGGATTATTTTTTTGTATAGGAAGGATGTTAGTAATGGATTACACAACACAGATGGATGCTGCCCGCAAAGGCATCGTCACGCCGCAGATGAAGATTGTCGCTGAAAAGGAACACATGCCTGTCGAAAAACTCATGGCCCTCGTCGCCAGCGGCAAAGTCGCCATTCCGGCCAACAAAGTTCACACCAGTCTGTCGCCGGAAGCCGTCGGCCAGGACTGCCGCACCAAGATTAACGTCAACCTCGGCGTTTCTCCGGAACACAACAACCATGAAGAAGAATTGCAGAAAGTCCAGAATGCCATCGATATGAAAGCCGAAGCCATCATGGACTTGTCCAACTTCGGCAAGACCCGTGAATTTCGCCGTAAACTGGTCAAGATGTCTACGGCCATGATCGGCACGGTCCCCATGTACGATGCTGTCGGCATGCTGGAAAAGGACCTGAAAGACATTACCGTCGATGAATTTTTCTCCGTCGTCGAACAGCACGCAGAAGACGGCGTCGACTTCATGACCATCCACTGCGGCATGAATCGCAAGACGGCTCAGCGCATCAAAGACAACCCGCGCCTGACCAACGTCGTTTCCCGCGGCGGCTCGCTGCTCTTCGCCTGGATGGAAATGAACAATCAGGAAAACCCGTTCTACGAATACTACGACCGTCTCCTCGACATCTGTGAAAAATATGACGTCACCTTGAGCCTCGGCGACGCTTGTCGTCCGGGCTGTACCCATGACGCTACCGATGCCGCACAGATTGAAGAACTCATTACCCTCGGCGAATTGACCAAACGCGCCTGCCCATAACGTCCAGGTCATGATTGAAGGCCCGGGCCACATGGTCCTCAATGAAATCGCAGCCAACATGAAAATTGAAAAACGCCTGTGCCACGGCGCTCCGTTCTACGTCCTCGGGCCCCTGGTCACGGACATTGCACCGGGCTATGACCATATCACCAGTGCCATCGGCGGTGCTATCGCCGCTTCCTGTGGTGCCGACTTCCTCTGCTACGTCACACCAGCTGAACACCTGCGCCTGCCGACCGTCGATGACGTCAAAGAAGGCATCATCGCTGCCCGCATCGCAGCTCACGCTGCCGACCTGGTCAAAGGCATCCCGGGTGCAGGAATGGGATGACGCCATGAGTAAAGCCCGCGTCGACGTCGACTTCGACAAGATGATTTCCTTGTCCATCGATCCGGAAAAAGCCCGCCGCTACTACGAATCGAGCAAACCGGAATGTGAAGGCACCTGCACTATGTGCGGCAAGATGTGCCCGGCTCGCACGATGAAACGCATCCTTGCCGGCGAAGACGTTTCTATCCGCTAGGCTCCAGCTAAAATTTACCTCATAGATACTGAAAAAGGCCCGTCGCCATATGACGGGCCTTTTTCAGTTACAGACCGCAGGTCGCAGGTGGCAGGCCGCAAAAACATACACGGCCCATGGCCTTGTGCGTAGGGGCCGACCCGGTTAGGGCGGCCCGCTGCGAAGTTCGACCACAGCCTATCCGAGTATAATGCAGGATTTTTACGAACCACGAGCCACGATTTTTCATTTTTTTAAGGCCATTCCTATCGGGAAATAGGCCGCATCTACCATCATGCGAGTCCCTTTTTCTAATGTCCAGCAGCTTCGGCTGTCGGCTGGAATGCCTGGGCAGCTTCAGGGGTTTCGTTCATGGCGTCGATGCGGGCGCGGTATTCGCTGTCAGCGGCATAGCGTTTGTTTTTGTAGCGGCCGATGGTCAGGAAGGGAACGATGATGATGGCGATGGCTAAGTAACCGCAATAGCCGTAGCCGTATTTGATGATGTTGGTCAGGCCGGCGACGGAGACGGTCATGGAAGCGATGATGATGAATAAGGTGACGATAGCCGAGCGGGTAACGGTGCTGCGGCTGATTTTCTTCAGGCATTTCGTTTCCGAGAAGCGGGCCGTAAAACCGAAGACCGTCGTGACACCTGTCGAGATGAGGCACAGCAGTAAGAAGGCGCTGTAGGCAATGGTCAGCCAGGACATGCCCATGGCTTTGCAGCTGGTCAGGGTCGGTAAGGGCGATTTGCCGTAGATGCCGGTCCAGCCTAAGAGCATGCAGACAGCTAAGGTCAGGGCGATGGCGTTCATGGCGAAGGAGAACCACATGGACGTGGCACAGTTCTTACGGGTGACTAAGGGAGTGCCGACGACAATCATCGTCGGGATGACGACGCACTGGAAACCGGAATAGGTGAAAGCGTGGAGAATGGCTGTCGGTACTTTGCTGAAGCCGTTCGTGGCGAAATCCTGGGCCATGGCAGCCGTGAAGAACTGCGTCCCTTCAATGGAACCACCCATGTAGATGCCGACGGAGAAAATCATGATGACCATGGCTAAGATGGCCATGCCCATGTAGGTCGTGGCCCGACGTACCAGGCCGGCACCGAAGATGGTCAGGAAGAAGATGATTGTGCCGACGATGCCGATACCGGCGTAATAATTGAGGCCCGTCTGGGCATTGATGGCCGAGGCGGCGCCGGAAATCGTAGCCGATACGGCCATTAAGACCATGATATAGAAGAAGGCTTCGAAGAGGTATTCAATGCCTTTGAAGGGGCTGTATAAGTTCTGGAATAATTGACGGTAGCTCGTGAGGTGACGGGAATTGTACATGTTCATGGCTTCCTTGATGGTCAGCGTGAACAGCAGCATGGTGATGATAGCCGTAATCGGGCCGAGCCAGCCGAGGCTGACGAAATAGACGTTCCTGGTTGCCCGTAGCGAAACCACCGCCGGCGTGGGAACTGAATAAGACGGCACCGACGGAAAAACACATGCTCAGTGAAGCGGCTTTGATTGATGAAATGTTAGCCATAAGATTTTCCTCCTTTTAGGACAATGGAGAGAAACGAAACGCCTTCCGTCTCTCTGCACGAAGTGTTGAAGAGAGACGAAAGGCGTTGTAATCCTTCCGCGGTACCACTCTGTTTCATCCTTTATGGATGCACTCTCGGATACGGCCATGGCGATATCCACGCTCTGTAACGGGAGTTCCCGTATCGGCCTACTTCATTCAGCCTTTCCGCTCGGCAATGAGTTCGGTCTAGTCCCTGTACTGCCTCACACCAGCCGGCAGCTCTCTGGAAACGATAGACTCAGACGTACTATTTTGCGTCATCGCGTTTGTGACGTTTATCAGTTGATGGTGCTATGATAGCATCATCATTTAATAAAGTCAAGAATAAAACATAATATTTTTTGAAATAATTCCAATAAACGTTTAAGTTTAAGGTTTAACTTAAATGATAACTAAGTCGCGTCGATACTGGATTTTATGGTATAATATAATTGTCGTTTTTGTGGACTCCACAAGGACGTGGATTGAAATTGTAACGTTGAATAGTAAGTGAGGTGGAAACCTGCCGTATGCTAACCCTGCGGCAGGTTTTTTCTATAGCTATTAAATTACTAATCAACATTACAGAATAATATATTGATTTTCTATGGTGAAAGAGGTATACTAACCATATAAAATAGATTACCGAATTAAGACAGGGCATCTTGGCTATCCGTATATGTAACCCGGTCATACCGAACTCTGTCAAGACTGATTTATAGGGAGAAAGTGGTGCGAAGCGGCATCACACATAAAATATATCGGGGTTCCGCGCAGGCCTTACTTTCTATAAAATTAAGCAATATCCAGATAATTAACTCAAAAAATTAGATTGGCTTTCTCTCAGTTCGCAATATAGATGATAGAAAAGCAGGCGATGACTGAGTTAATTTGAAGACTGTCGCACCCTTCATGGGTGCGTGGATTGAAATATAGCTATCGACAGTGAAGGTCATGTCACATACCCGTCGCACCCTTCATGGGTGCGTGGATTGAAATAGTTACTGTCCATTCATGGGCCTCCTTGCTGGGTCGCACCCTTCATGGGTGCGTGGATTGAAATTACGCCAGGGCCTTTTTGCGGCCAGGGCAAAGCACGTCGCACCCTTCATGGGTGCGTGGATTGAAATATTAGCATTATCGCCTGCATTATTATCCGTATTTCGTCGCACCCTTCATGGGTGCGTGGATTGAAATCCTGGCGGCTATACGGCGAACCTGGACCCGAACAAGTCGCACCCTTCATGGGTGCGTGGATTGAAATAAGAGGAGGTAACACTATGTGTGGAAAAGTAGGGAAAGTCGCACCCTTCATGGGTGCGTGGATTGAAATAGGGCCATGTACAGGCCGTAGGTGATGCCATGTTCGTCGCACCCTTCATGGGTGCGTGGATTGAAATGAAGTCGACGTCGAACCGAACCGCGAAGATGTACGTCGCACCCTTCATGGGTGCGTGGATTGAAATACTGCTGTCTTTTCTCTGATACGTTACCAGTGCCCCGGTCGCACCCTTCATGGGTGCGTGGATTGAAATAGAGCAACGCCGTCACGGCGGACAAACTTAATGTCGGTCGCACCCTTCATGGGTGCGTGGATTGAAATATCAGCAGGTGACGTCACAGGCTGAAGCTGATCGCGTCGCACCCTTCATGGGTGCGTGGATTGAAATTCTGATCCACTTTTTGTTTGCTCTTTTCCTACAGGTCGCACCCTTCATGGGTGCGTGGATTGAAATGTCTGTGACTACATCGCGGATGCGGGTATCCTCGGCGTCGCACCCTTCATGGTGCATGGATTGAAATCACATGGAGGCTCCGCCTTGTACGGATACTTACAAGTCTCACCTTTCATGGGAAAAAAGAATGTTAACTTACTTTAGATTGTTCGGGCAAAATTACTGCGGAAGAGAATCTTCAATGGTGAGAATCCGTATTGGGATGGGGAAATGTTTTTATGGATCAGCAGTCGAATTTTACAATATAATGAGGGGGTGTCTGTTATGGAATACGATGAAGATGATTTTTTGATGATTTCAGGGATACAACATTTTTCATTTTGTCCTCGACAATGGGCCTTGATTCACATCGACCAGGTTTGGGATGAAAACATGAAGACGATGGAAGGCAATATTATCCATGAAAATTGCCATAATCCAGATTTTATAGAGAAGCGTGGTGAAATTCTTATTTCTCGCGGGATTCGGATTGCTTCAAGGACTTTAGGTGTAACTGGACAATGTGATGTGGTGGAATTTCACCGGGATGATGGTGGAGGTCGTTTATATGGACATAATGGCTTATGGCTTCCATTTCCTATTGAGTACAAACGAGGGAAAACAAAGGATATTAATGCAGATCGTCTTCAACTATGTTGCCAAGCGATGTGTTTAGAAGAGATGTTCGGTGTTTCTATATATCAAGGGGCTTTGTATTATCACGAAACACATAGAAGGGAACCTGTTGAGCTAACAGAACCTTTACGCCAAGAAGTTAGAAAAATGCTGGAAATGATGCATGATTATTTTAAACGCGGATATATTCCCAAAGTACGGCCTAAAAAGGGCTGCCCCAGTTGTTCTTTGAAAGAAATCTGCCTACCCGTTATTTGTAAAAAGAAGTCTGCCCAACCGTATTATGAAGCTATGTTAGGAAGCGACGACGTATGAGAAAACTATTGAATACATTATATGTCATGACTCCAGAAACGTATCTGGCATTGGAAAACGATAATATTATCATTTTACTGGATGAAAAAGTCTTGGGGAAATTTCCACTCCATACGTTGGAACAGATTGTTTATTTTGGCTATAAAGGGGCATCTCCGGCCTTGATGGGGGAATGTGCTAAAAGAAATATAGGTCTTTGTTTTTATCGCCCCAATGGCAGGTTTTTAGCCAGAACAGTGGGTACGACGCAAGGAAATGTTTTGTTGCGAAAAGAGCAGTATCGTTGTTCTGATAATGAAATACGAAGCTGCCAAATCGCCAAATATTTTATTGTTGGAAAAATATTCAATTCCCGCAGTGTACTGGAAAGAGCCAAACGGGATCATCCTATGAGTTTTGATATACAATCTTTGAAAGAAATCAGCTCGTCGTTACTTCGGTTGGCAAAGGAGGCCAGGAAGTGTTGTGATTTAGACAGCTTACGCGGTTACGAAGGAGAAGCGGCCAGCTTGTATTTTTCAGTATTTGATCATCTGATTTTACAAAATAAGAAAATTTTTTCTTTTAAACAACGGATGAAACGACCGCCTAAGGATTCTGTCAATGCGTTACTTTCTTTTTGTTATACTATTTTGGCAAATGATTGTGCTTCTGCCTTGGAAGCGGTGGGACTCGATGCTTATGTAGGCTTCTTACATCGTGACCGGCCGGGACGTATTTCATTGGCCTTGGATCTAATGGAAGAACTTCGTAGTATCTATGCGGACCGTTTTGTCTTAACATTGATAAATAATCGTAAAATAAATGCTAGTGCCTTTGAGCGACAAGAAAATGGAGCCGTATTGTTGAATGATAAAGGCAGGAAAATTTTCCTGACAGATTGGCAAAATCGTAAGAAAGATATCATCAAACATCCTTTTTTAGATGAAAAAATACCTTGGGGATTGGTGCCTTTTGTGCAGGCACAATTATTGGGAAAGGTATTACGTGGTGACTTAGATGTATATCCTTCGTTTTTATGGAAATGAGATGAGCCTATGTTGGTATTAGTAACTTATGATGTCAGTACGGAAGATGATGCTGGAAAACGGCGACTGCATCAGGTGGCTAAACAGTGCGAAAAGTACGGACAGCGGTACAGAATTCAGTTTTTGAGTGTCTGTTACAGCCAGATGAATTGATGCTGTTGAAACATCAGTTGATTAAAATTATGGATGAAAATAAAGATAGCATCCGATTCTATAACCTCGGTAAAAAATATCAATCAAAAATAGAGCACTATGGGGCTAAAACCACGTATGACCCTGAAGACGTATTGATTTTCTGATTTCCAAAAGATGTATTCAGAATCTTACCCAGTCCCTTTCATAACCACTTAAAAAGGGACTGTCGCACGAAGGCTTCTACCATCATGTGAGGCCCCTTAAACTTAAAAGTTTTTCGTTCGTAGTTCATCGTTCATCGCGATGGATTGATATTTTTAATCCCATACGACAAACGATGAACGACCTACAATCAACGTAAAAAGAGGCTGTCTTAATGCGACAGCCTCTTTTTCCTACTTATCCGGGAAAGATTGACTTCTTTCAAGGGATGAGGTGGTCTTATGTTTGATTTTATGATAGAAGAAGACGGCTAAGAAGACAGGGATGCCGATGTAGCTACGCTGGACTCCGTAGCCAGTCCAATTCAGCTCCTCGATGAAGCTGAGTAGCTTCTGGCCGG
>ENA-OQBT01000914-OQBT01000914.1-human-gut-metagenome-genome-assembly--contig:-NODE-914-length-14868-cov-4.365036_pt1 | contig 14868 bp, 19 predicted proteins | sample MGYA00242749_ERZ504557 | MGnify/ENA primary metagenome ERZ504557 (study PRJEB26092, sample SAMD00036243) | human gut metagenome | host: Homo sapiens | study: EMG produced TPA metagenomics assembly of... | reverse complement strand
AGCCTGAAGAACGTGACCGCGCTGGCCGTGGGCCATGGCCCGTGGTGCCGAGGCCGAGCGCGAGCGCGCGGCACAGGAATTTGAGCAAAACGACGCCGAGCAGCCGGTATCTGTTGATGTTGCCGACGCCACGACGTCTTTCGAGGCGCCGCAGCCTTCGCCTGCGGATGTTGCCGGGGAGACGGCGACTTTCGAAACCCAACAGCCGGTCGACAGCACTGTGTCGTTTGATGCCACGATGACGTTTGAGAAGCAGGGCACCGCTATCGCCGAGCCCCTTTCCGCTCCTGTCGAGGACGAGCCCGCTGCGCCCGATACGGTCGAGGATCAATCTGTGGCGGAACAGGTCGCTGCGGACAGCTCCGAGCAAGAGCCTGAGCCCGTGGCCCCCGAAGCTCCGCAGGCGGATGAGTCGAGGCCCTACTCTACGCAGATCTTCACCATGCCCGCGCCGAGTGATCCCGGCGCCACGGTTGCCAATGCTGCTCCGTCGCAGGCCGAGACGGTCGATGCTCTGATGGCTCAAATCTCGTCTCAGGCGTCGCCGCGCCCGAACATGAACGTTCCCGACCCGGCATCCGCGCCGGCTCCCATGCCCTCTGCGTCTCCGCTGGCCTCGGTCCCGATCCCTCGATGCCTTCGATGCAGCAGGCCAATGTCGCCTCGCGCACCTCGCTGTTCGACCTTCCCGACCCTTCGGCTCAGGTTAACGATCCCTTCGCGACGGCACAGGGGCCCGAGCCCACATCGGCTCCGGTTGTTCCCCCCATGCCGGTCAGCTCGGATGTTCAGCCGCTTGAGACTATCTCGGCTCCTGCCGCTCCGGCCGCCAAGCCGCAAAAGCGCGGCTTGGGCGGTCTGTTCGGTCGCAAAAAGAAAAACGAGCAGGACAGCATGAGCGATTGGCTTGGTGTCGAGGATGATTACGACGCAAGAAGTCTGGTCGCGGTATCGGCTCGTGGGATAACTTCGAGGATGACGACGACGGCTGGAAGGGCGGTGCCACGTCTTCCGATGGAGCTTCCGCCGAGGATATGCTCGCTGCCGTTGCTCCATGGGCGATGACGAGCTGCTTGGCACGACATCTGGTTTGTGGCTACAGGCGCTTCCGATTGCGACGGCGCCGGCATGAAGGCGTTCCTGGCCGCGCATCGCGACAAGCTCCGTGGCGTGTTCTTTATCAACCTTGAGTCCATTGGTGCCGGTAGGCTTTCGGTCGTGACGGTCGAGGGCGAGCAGCAGCTGCTCAAGGGTGACCGACGCATCATGAACTTGGTCAACAAGGTGTGCAAGTCGTTCCATGTCGATTGCGGTGCATTTGAGATGCCCTATGCCAAGACCGATGCCTATGCTGCTCTCGAGGCAAGCCGACGCGCCCTTACCATTGCCGGCGTCGACGGCCCACGTTTGGCATGCGCTCACACTGAGGACGATCTGCCGTACAACGTCAATCCGACAAATATCGCTACGGTGTCCGAGGTCGTGACCGAGGTCATTCGTCGTTCGTAGGTTGACCTATAAGGAGTCTGCGTGTTTTCGTACATCAAGCGCCACTGGCCCGTCTATCTCATCTTGGCCTGATCGCCATTGTCCTTGGTTTCGGGGCCGCGTATATCGTGGGCGTTAAAGGCTCAACGCCTGAGTCCACGATTAGCGAAGAAGTGGAGCACGAGCAGAGTTTGGGAGCCGATGGCATCTCCGAGTCCGATCAAGCGCTCATCGACGGTGGGTCTGCATCTGGGGAATAGCCATTTCGCCACGAACGAATAAGAGGCGAGCCGGGAGACGGGCTCGCCTCTTTTTTATTGCGTCAGCGACGTTTTGACGCCAGCTTTAGATGGGCAAACCAGATTGCCGCGGCGCCGGAGGTCACGAAGGCGGTGAGGCAGGCGGCAATGGGAAGGGAGCCCGTTGCCGGTAAATCTTGCGGCATGGCGCATCGCTGGATGACGCGATCCTCGTCATGTGATTCAAGGTTGCTACCGCCGCCATTGCGACAGAGGTCAACGCGAGCGCTGTTGGCGAGTGCGGTCTGAGGCGTGTAAGACGACGCGGCCTGCATATGGATGACGGCACCGTGAATATCCGAGTCAAGGACGGCGCTCACATCATCAAGGTCGTCATACTCGTCTTTGAGGTCCTCGCGGGTCCAAGATTCTGCAGCGCCTCTTGTCGTGAAGTCGGCCGATACGACCCCGTACTCAAGACGAATGCCCGTGACGGCGGTATCGTCCAAAAGAGCGAGCTCTTTTGCCTCGAGGGTGACCGACTCCGTTGTTGGGATATCGGCTTTCCAAAGATGCCAATCGCCGTAATCGACCATGCGCAAATCGTCACCTAGGAGCTTTTTGACCTCGTCCGTTTCGAGCCAGGGGTTGTCATGCCCGTCGCTGAGCGTTGCATTGGTCTGTTCGCCCGTATCGATACTTCCCACTGGAGACGTTCGATACCACACGTTGCAAAGACCGTCGATGTCCCGTCGCGACAGGGGTTTCGATGGCGATGAGTTTGGCAGTGCCTTCCTTGGCGCATTCGAGATCGTCAGTGATGGTGAATTCATCAACCCAGGTATTCGACTCATTTTTAGCATCGAGCGTATAAGAGAAGGAGCCGTCCGCATCGGATTGTGCCACGGCTCGGTTTTTGCCATCGCCGTTGGCGACGAGACCCTTACCGATAGGGCGGGCGATCTCTTGCCGCTTGTCGACTTTGCCCTCGATCTCGATGGGTGCGTCCTTCATGGCTACCGTCTGCACTTCTCCTGTGGCCTTAATTTCAAACGTCATGTCTTCGGCAAGGTCGTAAGTGCGCGGGGGCATCACTTCGCGCAGGGTGTAGGTGCCGGGCAAAAGATGCTCGATGCGATGCGGTTTGTCAGAGGAGGTCCAAGCGTCTATTTCGGTTCCGTCGGCACCGTGGAGGGAGAGCCGGGCGCCATCTACTTCTTGTTTGCCGGTCAAATCGACTTTGGAGATGTCGATTTTGGTGTAGTCGTTAGAAACGTCGAGGTGCGCATCGATCACGGGTGTTTCCTGACCGGCATACGACAGCTCGACGGTGTGGACGCTTTGGTCGAGCAGGTAACCTTCGGGTGCCTGCACCTCGATTACCTCATAGGTGGCGGTTCCGCACCCCAGCGAAAGATGATTTGCGCACGCAAATCCCCGTTCGTCGGTCGTGATGGTGGCGACAGTCTCGCCGTCCAGGGCAGCAATGCTGCCGTCGGGGCGCACGATATCGCCCACGGCACGGATATCAAAAACAGCACCGGCAAGGGCGCGCCACCTACGGCATCGTTCTTGACGATCTCGATGCTTCCTGTTGCCGCGTCGTCGTAAAACGAGGCGACCGCGACGGGCGTTAAGTTCATGTCGGCGGGAATCGTTATCTCCAGATCTTCATCAACAAGATACGGTTCCTTGGCGGAAGTCTCTCGTATGTAATACGTGCCCGGGTTAAGCGATTCGGGCAGGGTGACGGTACCGGTTTCATCGGTCGCAAAGGTATTCATAACGGTATGGGCGGGATGCCAGGATGTTTGCGAGATGGGCTCACGGTCGCCATTGAGCAACTGAAAGGTGAACCCGGCACGTGGTACAGCGTTGCCGGTCTGAGCATCGCGCTTCACGATTTGAAGATGTGTCGACAGGGCGTGGTTGTCTACGATGTACTGAAGCTCTGCGCCGTCCGTGATCTGCTCTGCCGTGATAGTCCATTCCCCTGCCTGCTTAAAGCCGTCGGGCACAGTGTCGACAACCTCACGAATGGTGTAGCCGGCACGGTCATACGGTATGGTTCCGCTGACGCCATCGGGGCGCTTTCCTGCGCCAAACCATGCTCCAGCCTGGTCTTTGGTCGATGCGAAACCGTAGATATTGGTGGTCAGCGTTCCAACAACTTGCTGCGAAGTGTTGCTTACCACTTCAAAGACCACGCTTTCCGCCGGCTGCTCTACACCAGATTCGTCACTATTACCGCAGTCCTTGAACTTTGAAATTTCGAGGTCAAAAGCGATGGGGATGTTGGGGATGCGGCGCTCGAGCTCAACGACGCCCGCGTCTCCGAGCTGATCGGCACCGATGGTGTAGCTCCAGGTTTCATCGGAGGGCAGATAGCCCTCGGGAGCTCTTGACTCATAGATGGTAAAGGTGCCCAGGGGGATGTCGGTAAGTGTTGCCCGGCCGTCCTCATCCGTCGTGAGGGTGTGCGACCAGCCCGGGGTAGACTGTGAGACGCAGGTGAACTCAGCGCCGGCAAGTGACGCGCCGACTTGAGGACCTGCCCCTGTCGCGGCATCGACCTTTGCGATGCGCAGGGTAATGGTACCGGGCTGCTCATCGATGACGACATTCCCCGCCGTCATTGCCGGTGGAAAAGGCGATGCGGTCACTCCTGGGGATATAACCCGCTGGAGCTTTGGTTTCGACCAGATAATATGCCGTATTGGGCAAAAGTGTCGCCTGTGCGCGACGCTGCTGTCCATCTGGATGCTGCCGACACGCTTGTCGCCGGCGCTCTCATAGATGTCGAACCTCGCTCCGTCGAGCCTGTAGGTATCGTTTTCGCTCGTGATGGCGGCGTTGGCTGACTGTTTTTGGAAGGATGCGGAGACGGCCGGGAGCACGTAGAGCATGTCTTGACGCTTGCTGCCGCCCGACACAGTTCCCAAATAGCGCCGTGCGCGATGCGGTGCGGCTTTAATGCTTCCCGATTTGGCGCTGTCGTGGAGCCAGCGCGCTGCGGCAACGACCTCATTGTCGCCGGAAAAGTTTCCGCTCTTTGTGACGCCCTGGGCGGTTGTATATGAGAATGATCCGTCGGTATGGGTGGTGCCGTTGAGCATCCAGACGGCAAGTTGGGTTGCGGCGCGCGCTCGATCGGGGGACAGGTTATGCCCGCCAAAGGATGTGGCGGTGGGATAGCCATGGCAGATGATGGCCGCGAATTCGTCTTCGAGCCATACCCAGCCCTGATTGTAGGTGAGCCAGGGTCCGCCCGGTGTGCTGGGGCCAAATCGGTCCTGGTTCATACAATAGGCAGTCGAAGAATCCTGTGCCTCGTATTTGCCAACTCCAAAAGGACCGCATTCATTGCTGATAGTGCGGAATCCGAGCGATTCGTAACCGTCGACGGCGAGCGCGGCATCCGGTGTCATGCAGCCTAAAAGTAAAAAGAGGACTAGGAGCAGCGATCCTGCTGTGATTGCGCTGTGGACAGAGTGCGTGGGTGCGTTGGACATGGCTGCTCCTTATCCCTCGTGCGCCGCACGGGGAGGCCGCGGCGCGTAGGATGAGGCTATCCCCAAGGTTCATGCGGTAAGTACCGGAACCTGACCAAATGCTTGCCCGATATCTGACAAATGGCGCCTATGAAAGATAATGGAATAAATCTGCAGGTAGACAACGGTAAATAGAAGAACGTACAGGTCCCTATCTTCACAATTGGCCTGTTTTTAGGACGATTCTCCACAGCTAAAACAAGCATCGTCACCCTTGTATCGAACAAGACAACCGCGTTATACTATCCTCCACATATGCGGGCATCGCCAAGTGGTAAGGCATCAGCTTCCCAAGCTGACACTCGCGGGTTCGAGTCCCGTTGCCCGCTCCAGTTAAAAGCACAAGCACGGCACCATTACGGTGCCGTGCTTTTTCAATAAAGTGCCGGGACTCGAACCCGCCAGGGTGTGAGCGTAAAGCAAACGCGAAGCGTTTGTAGCGAGCAGGCGAAGGCGCCGGCAGGCGCCTAAAGCCGGTGCGTATTTGCGAAGCAAATACGCGGACGTCCCGTTGCCCGCTCCACCGGGCACGGGAGACATGGGGACGGCCAATTCAACAAAGTTTCCCCCGCGGCTTCGTGAGGCCGAGGGGCTCGCCTGAAGCCGGTGCGTATTTGCTTCGCAAATACGCGGACGTCCTCATGACCGCTCCATCTGCAACATGTTAGGTTGATGCCCGTTGCTCATACGGGCGCCTGCGCACGGTACAATAGTCGAGTTACGACCAACGTGCCAATAACCAAAAAGGAGCCGCTATGATCGATCGCTATACCCGCCCGGAGATGGGACACATCTTCTCCCTCGAGAACAAGTACGCCATTTGGCAGGAGATCGAGGTCCTGGCCTGCGAGGCCCAGGCGGAGCTCGGCAAGATCGGTATTTCCAAAGACGAGGCCCAATGGATCCGCGACCATGCCAACTTTGAGAAGGCAAAGGTCGACGAAATCGAGGAAGTCACGCGCCACGATGTCATCGCCTTCCTGACCAACATGAAGGAGTACATCGACGCCGATGTTCCGGAGGGCGAGCCCAAGCCTAGCCGCTGGGTTCACTATGGTATGACCAGCTCCGACCTGGGTGATACGGCTCTGTGCTATCAGCTTACTCAGGCCTGTGACCTGATTATCGAGGACGTCAAGAAGCTCGGCGTGATCTGCAAGCGCCGCGCTTTCGAAGAGCGCAATACGCTCTGCGCCGGCCGTACTCACGGCATCCATGCCGAGCCGATGACCTTCGGTATGAAGTTTGGCTCTTGGGCTGGGAGCTCAAGCGCGATCTCGATCGTCTTGAGGACGCTCGCAAGAACGTTGCCTTCGGTGCCATCTCCGGTGCCGTCGGCACCTACAGCTCCATCGAGCCGTTCGTCGAGGAGTACGTCTGCGAGCACTTGGGCCTGGTTCACGATCCGCTGTCCACGCAGGTCATCAGCCGCGATCACCACGCCTACCTCGCCGGCGTGCTTGCCACTACAGCGGCCACCTGCGAGCGCATCGCGACCGAGGTCCGCAACCTGCAGAAGACCGATACGCTCGAGGCCGAAGAGCCCTTCCGCAAGGGACAAAAGGGCAGCTCCGCTATGCCGCACAAGCGCAACCCCATCACCATGGAGAAGGTTTGCGGCCTGTCGCGCGTCGTGAAGGCCAACGCGCAGGTTGCCTTCGACAACGTCGCCCTGTGGCACGAGCGTGACATTTCACACTCCTCCGCCGAGCGTGTCGCCCAGCTGATAGCTTCATTGCGCTCGACCACATGTTCCAGTGTCTCATCCGCGTTATCGACGGCCTGCAGCTGTATCCCGCCCGCATGATGGCCAACCTCAACAAGACCCGCGGCCTCATCTTCTCCTCCAAGGTGCTGCTCGCCCTCGTCGACACGGGCATCACCCGCGAGGACGCCTACGCTATCGTGCAGGAAAACGCCATGGCACCTGGCACGAAGTGCAGGATTGTGTTTCCGGTCCCACCTTTAAGGAGCGTCTCGAGGCCGATCCGCGCTGCACCGTCAGCCAGGAGAAGCTCGACGAGATCTTTGATCCGTGGGACTTCCTCACCCGCATCGACACGGTCTTCGATCGCCTGGAGCAGGTGAGCTTCGAGTAGGGTTAACCTAATTCGGCTGTTTGCGGATGCATTCCAACCTTTGGCGCCTTGCCCATCTTGGGTGAGGCGCTTTTTTATCGCCGCATCAGCCCCGGGTATACAATGAAATCCGACTGCTGTTTCGATGAAGGGAGCTTGTGCCCGGACGTATCAAGCGAGCCGCCATCGTCTCGTTTGCGCTCATGCTCCTTGTTGCCGCCTGTGTGGCCGCCCTGACGTATACCGTTCGAAGCAGTTCTTCCTCCTCGAATGAAGCCGACAAAGATCTCCCGGTACTCAAAATCGGCGTTACGGATAACGACCCCTATGTGTATGTCGATACCACGGGCGATTACGCCGGTATCGATATCGACATCGCCCGCGAGGCGTGTGAGCGTGCGGGGCTCAAGCCACAGTTTGTCGATATTGACTGGAACGATCGCGACCGGCTGCTCGAAAACGGTGATATCGATTGCCTGTGGTGTGATTATTCTCCCTGTTATCGCGAGGATAAGTATTACTGGACCGAGCCGTATCTAACCGTGACGGTCTCGGTTGCCGCCAAGAAAACGAGTGGCATCAAGTCCTTGGCGCATCTCGATGGAAGCAAGACCATCGCGGTAATTGCGGGCTCGGTGAGTGAACGCCGATTGCTCGCAGGGGATCTGGAAATCTCGCCGAACGTGCAAATCAAATCGTATGGTTCTGCCGAACTCTGCAAAGCCGCCCTCGCCAAAGGGTATGTCGACTGTTGGATGGCGGACGTTCAGCCGCTTGACCGACTTGTCGCCCGGTATCCCGGCCTTTACCGCGTGTTCGCTGACAACGTTATGACGGTTGATCTGGGCGTCGCGTTTGATGACGGCTATGAAGGACCGATCGTAAAGGATCTCAATACGCATTGTTTGCCATGGACCGAGATGGCACGATTGACCGTATTGTGGGCAATTACAAGACAGGAGCGACGACGGGCGGGCAAGGAGCAAATCCATGACAAATGATGAGCACCGCTTGCGTCGAAAGACTCTGACCGTCATAGCTGTCGGCGTTATTGTCAGCGCTGTCTTGTTAGGCCTGTTGTATACGGTTGGAACCCATCGCTGCCTCGAAAAAACGCTTGGGTTTGGCCAAGAAACCATGGCGTTTTTGGAAAACGCTTGCGAAAAATATGACCGCTACGAACAGGGGAGAAAAACCGAAGAGACGCACGATTTGCTCGCCGCGATCGAATCGTTTGCGACGTTCCTGTCCTCTGATCGCGTTGAGGTTAACGACGATCTTATCGAGCAATTTGTCCATGCCGAGAACCTTTCGGGGCTGATGGTCATGGACTCCGATGGCCATATGGCTGCCCACTACGACATCGATGGTCGCGATCCGCTCATGTTGTGGCGAGAGGAGCTGGCCTGTGCGCCGGTCGCATCGATGTATCAAGGTTCCAAAGTGACCTACTCAACTGTCGTCGAGCGCCGTGGTGTCGTTTTTGCCGTCTGCGCTATCCCGTATGGCGACGGCGTTGCTTGGCATACCGCTCATTTGTTTCCGATCCAGCGGACGACTATTCATATGCCATAGCCGACGTGCTTTCGAACAGCACCTTCCACCAGGGCCCCACGGTGCTTGTTATGGAGGATGCGGAGATTGTCTCATCCAACAGCGCCGATGCTGACGTGTCGCTCGCCCGATTCCTCACCAGCGCAGGGGTTGAGTGGAAAGACGATGGCCTAACGCGCATCGAATATCGAGGAGACAAATGGTACGCGGTGCGTGCGGCATACAAGGACTACCGCCTGTTTGCGCTGTATCCCAAATCTGAGGTCATGTCTGGCAGGATCACATTTGTCGCCGCTGGCGTCTTGGTGTGCCTTGCGTTTTGGGTCGTGGTACTGTTGGCTCGAAATATCGTTGATCGCCGCAATTTGGTCGAAAAGGATAAACAGCTCGGCATTATCAATGCCATAAGCGCCATCTACGATTCGACCTTCCTTTTGCATCTCGACACCCTCGAGATCGAGGGAATCAATATGTCGCCGACGATAGCGAAGATATTTGCCGAGCACAGCGAGCATATGACTTTATGGACACGGTCTGCCGGGATGTCGTGAGCCCCGAAAGCCGCGAAGCGTTGTGGGACTCGTAGATATAAGTACGCTTCGCGAACGTATGGAGGGCGTACCGTACTTGGCTGCGAGGTGCGAGATTGTCGAGGCGCTTGGTACTCGCTACAGGTTGTCCCCCAGCATCGCGATGAGCAAGGCCGGCTGGAGTCGGTCGTCGTGGCGACGCACAACATATCGATGGTCAAACATGCCGAGGAGCTGACATACCAAGACAAACTGACGGGGCTTCGCAACCGCAACTACCTTGAATCGCGCGGAGATAGCCTGGTAAACGAGGGCTTGCCCGTGAGCGTGATTATGTTGGACTGCAATTATCTCAAGCGGACCAACGATATCTACGGTCACGAGATGGGGGATGAACTGCTGCGACGGACGGCGTCCGTGCTGCGGCGGGTGGCTGGTGCGGATTACCTGCCGATGCGCGTTGGCGGCGACGAGTTTTTGCTGGTTTGCCCCCATACTGACAACGAGTCTGCGCTCGGGCTGGAACAGGATCTTCGTCTCGGTCTTGCCGCGGTAAGCGATGAGGCACTGACGGTCAGCGCATCGATTGGCGTGGCGACCGTCGAGACGGCTGGAAATACGCTGGCCGATGTATATCGTGTCGCCGACCACAATATGTATCGGGAGAAGCGCACAGTCCACGCACGGGGTACGGGCTGCTAATCTTGCCCCCACTAATCTATGCATCGTAGGATGTTGAATCGGTGCTTACGATAATAAGTCGGGCCAGGCGGGGATAATAGACGTCTGAAATTTCTTTCTGAGAGGGGATCTCAATGATTAGTTTTGACTACAAGCCTCAGGTGTATGCTCTCGCAATATCCACCTCAATCTTTCCGATGACGGCAGCAAAGTGCTGGGCGTCGAGTTTACCGGCGGCTGCGACGGCAATCTCAAGGCTATCTCCAAGCTGGTTGAGGGTGCTCCTGCCGATCGCGTAATCGAGGTTCTCGCCGGTAATACCTGCGGTATGAAAAAGACCTCCTGCGCCGACCAGCTTACCCGCGCTATCGAGCCGCTCGCGCCGAGATCGCCTAATGGGTATCGCCGACCACATCAAGAACGGAATATCGCGCCGCGGCTTTGTGCTCGGTGGAGCTGCCGCGGGCGCTGCCACGGTACTTGCCGGATGCTCGAAAAAAACGGGCACCAGCGACGATGCCGCCGGCGAGCCGCAGGTTATCAAAGATGACTCAAAAATCGTCTCGATTACGGATGAGTACGAGGCTGTCGAAATCGACCTCGAGCCTGCAGCTTCATGGACATTGCCTTTGGGTACGCTGCTGTATTACTGCGACGGTGATTACGCCGCGGCGATGATGGCGCCCGCATCGGCGCGGCATGCCAATACGCTCGGCATGCTCAACCTGGGCGACGGCTCACTCACGACGCTCGTCGAGGATCCCGTGGAAGGTGCGGGGTATTCGTTTTACGATGTCCGCGCCGGCGATGGCGTATTTGCTTGGGTCGAGATGAACTTTGCGAATGCATCATGGAAACTCTATGCGCAAAATACGGCAGGTGCGTCGCTTGTCGGCGATGTGGTCGAGCTCGACCGAGGCGGCAAGGACTACGACCCGCCGCTGTTTACGGCGTTCGAATCGTCCGTCATTTGGTACAAGATGCCTGCTGCAGGCGGCAATAAGACGAGTCACGACTCGTATTGCTACCGCCGCTCGCTCGACGAGGCAAAGGCCGAGGCCATTTGGAAGTCAACGGGCCGCTTTGCATCCGCCCCGCGTGTGAGTGACGGCATCTTGACCATTTCCCCGCGTGTGCGCAACGACGAGGCGTCTACTACGGCATGACGGCGATCGACCTGACGGACGGCAACAATACCAAGAGGGCTCAGCTGGTCCTTCCCTCATCGGTGTCTCCCTTCGAGGCCGTATATATGGGCGACACGTTTGTGTTCTCCATCGAGGCCACCTATAGCGGCGTGGGGACCTAGGCAACATGGGCACCTATATCGGTAACGAGAATGGGACGTTCCTATTCCTGTCGCGCGAGCCGCTTGCGTGTGCTGCCGGCAGAAAAGGCAAATATCTGGTTAAGGTTCAGGCATCGCATTTTCTGATCGATACCTCCGCCAAAACCTATGGTTCGCTGCTGTCGCCCGACCGCGCTCTCGAATATGGCGATTATCCAGCTACGGCGGGTAAATCGAATACGTTTTTAACCTATGCCACGGTGCGTAATAGCCAAGGAATTCCCGAGACGGTTACCGCCCGCCTGTTCTCTCTTTAGCGCCGAGGGGTTAAAAGGGCGCCAACGGGGGAATAAACGCGTTGTAATTGTGAGTGCCGCCCGCCGAGCCGCCGCACTGTAGCGGTGCTCGGCGGCATAGGTGCGTTAAAATGGGCTTGCGTCTTAGCTAATTGAGACAGGGGGGCCGTGTTATGGCTTCAGATGCAAAAAAAGATTCTGCTGGTCGAGGACGAGAAGGCAATCCGTGACGCTGTCGCTGCCTATCTCGAGCGCGAGGGCTACTGGGTTGTTGGCGTCGGGGACGGCCAGTCTGCGATCGAGGAGTTCGAGAAGCACCAGTTCGACCTGGTTGTGCTCGACCTTATGCTCCCCAAGATTCCCGGCGAGCGCGTTTGCCGCACCATTCGCGACACCTCGGATGTCCCCATCATTATGCTGACGGCCAAGGGCGAGATCGAGGATCGCATCATCGGCCTTGAGCTTGGTGCCGACGACTACCTGATTAAGCCGTTCTCGCCGCGTGAGCTCGTCGCCCGCGTCCGCGCCCTGTTCCGTCGTGCTCACCAGGCAGACGAGCCCGCCGTTGAGGTGCTCGACTTTGGCGATCTGGTCATCGATATCTCGGGCCACAAGATCTTGGTCGAGGACAAGGAAGTAGACCTGACTGCTTCCGAGTTTAAGCTGCTCACCACGCTTGCTCGCCATCCCGGTCGCGTCTATAACCGTATGGAGCTGGTCGAGAAGGTGCTCGGCTATGACTTTGAGGCTACGAGCGCACCATCGACAGTCACGTCAAGAACCTTCGCGCCAAGCTGGGCGACGACCCCAAGAAGCCTAAGTGGCTCTACACCGTTCACGCGTCGGTTATCGCTTCGAGCTCCGGCCAAGACCGATAAGTCGGACGAGAAATAGGGAAATCACATATGACACCTGCGCGCTTTGAAATTGGGCAAAAGCATAAGCAGGAGAACGAGGCGGGTTCCAAGGCAAGTTGGAACACGCCTCGTTCCGATTCACGGCCAGCGATGAGCTATCCCTCGCGCATGGCCTTGGCTTTTGCCCTGACGTCGCTCATGACGGTATTGGTGCTGGTGGGCGTTGTCTCCGTTGTGTGGGGTACCGTCTTTTCGGATTACACGCGCTCCAATATCGTCGAGATTGCCAATTCTGCCGCCGAAAAGCTTGCGACGTCGTACGAGGAAAACGGCAACTGGACTGCGGGCGAGCTACGCACGGTCGCGACATCGAGCTTGGTGTCCGACGACCTGAGTATGCAGGTTGTCAACAAAAAGGGCGTTGTCGTCTATGATGACTCATGGCCTTCGGCAAGTGCGACCGCCGATGTGCGCGAGAGCGAATCGGCGTCGAGCAGCTCGAGCGGTAAAAAGGCCTCGCATAGCCCGGTCTCGTCGGCGCCCACCGACTCCGATAGCGTTGCCAACGTCGAAATCATAACGTCTTCTGGCGAGCATGTCGGACAGGTGAAGCTATGGGCTATCGGCTCCGATGCCCTGCTCACCAAGGCGGATTCTGCGTTTAGGGAAAAGACTTTTAACGCCATGGCCCTTGCCGCGGTTGTTGCGGTCTGCATCTCAGTTGTTATCGGATCGTTCGTGTCGCGCATGCTTACCAGACCGATTCATCGTATAACCAGCACAGCCAAGCAAATTCGCGACGGCGATTTGTCCGCTCGTACCGGTTTGCGCGGCGACGATGAAATCGATCAGTTGGGTGAGACCTTTGACGAGATGGCCACCTCGCTCGAGAAAGATATGAAGCACGAAAAGCGCCTGACCTCGGATGTCGCACACGAGCTTCGCACGCCGCTCATGGCCATGCTTGCAACGGTCGAGGCCATGCAGGACGGCGTGTATCCCACCGACGATGAGCATCTGGAGACGGTCGCTTCCGAGACGCGCCGCCTGGCTCGTTTGGTGCAGCAGATGCTCGACTATCGCGTATGGAAAACAGCACGGCGCCGCTCAATCTCGAACCGGTGGACATGGTTCCCTTTGTGCGGTCTATCGTCAACGCTCAGGAGCGCCTATTTGTTGACCGCGATCTGCGCTTGCGCTTTGCTGACGAGACCCAAGGTCACGACGATGTCGTCGAGGCCGATCCCGACATGATCACGCAGTGCGTCATCAACCTCATGAGCAACGCCATGCGCTACACCCCCGAGGGCGGTTGGGTCGTGGTGTCGGTGCTCAGTGACCGCAAGCATGTCAGTATTGCCGTTTCGGATACCGGTATCGGTATTGCCAAGGACGACCTGTCGCGCATCTTCGGGCGATTCTGGCGCGCAGATGCCAGCCGCGCCCGCGAAGCCGGCGGCCTGGGCGTTGGCCTCGCCGTGACCAAGCAAATCGTCGAGCGTCACCATGGCTACATATCCGTGGAGTCGGAGCTTGGAAAGGGTACGACTTTTACGATTCATCTGCCTCGCGAGCACACGGCGGACGCGGCATCTACTACAATGGAGCACTAGCTTTTCGCTATTCGGTGAAGGAGGGGCCGCGTTCCTGCCGCTCCGAGTTTGCGAAAACATGCGGGAAAGAACCCGCATTTCTGTCGTATTTAGGTAAGGAGTGACTCACGTGACAACGATGGAGCGTCGTCCGGATTCCCGTGGCAAGGTTCGTGATATCTACGATGCCGGCGAAAACCTTTTGATGGTCGCCACCGATCGCATTTCTGCGTTCGACTTTATTCTTCCCGACGAGATTCCGTTTAAGGGAGAGGTGCTCAACCGCATCTCGCATTCTGGTTCGATAAGTTTGCCGATATCGTCCCCAACCACCTCGTCTCCATCGATCCGGCGGATTTCCCCGAGGAGTTTGCCGAGTATCGTGACTACCTCGCAGGCCGCGCCATGCTGGTCAAGAAGGCCCAGACGATTCCTATCGAGTGCATCGTCCGCGGTTATCTGACCGGTTCGGGCAAGAAGACCTATGACGAGAACGGCACCGTTTGCGGCATCCAGCTGCCCGAGGGTCTAACCGAGGCCTCCAAGCTTCCCGAGCCGCTGTTCACGCCGTCCACGAAGGCCGAGATCGCGACCACGACGAGAACATTTCGTTCGAGCGTTGCTGCGAGATCGTGGTGAGGATGTCGCCGCGCAGATTCGCGACCTGTCCTCAAGATTTACAAGGCTGCCGCCGAGTATGCAGCGACCCGTGGC
>ENA-OQBT01000913-OQBT01000913.1-human-gut-metagenome-genome-assembly--contig:-NODE-913-length-14873-cov-2.997626_pt1 | contig 14873 bp, 25 predicted proteins | sample MGYA00242749_ERZ504557 | MGnify/ENA primary metagenome ERZ504557 (study PRJEB26092, sample SAMD00036243) | human gut metagenome | host: Homo sapiens | study: EMG produced TPA metagenomics assembly of... | reverse complement strand
AGTAAATACAGGCCTGGCTGAAGGAATGCAGAAAGCTTCCGCCAGCGGACCTATCGTAGTGACTCAGACTATGTCGTGTTTACCGGACGGGGCCTGTTCCGCATTTTCAATAAAAAGACCGGTGCCGCTGTCGGAGATATCACCTATCAGATTGACGACCAGGTCTACACGCCCGATGCCATCACTACGGACGGAACGAACCACGTCTATTTCACCATTTACAATCGTAAGCAGAACGTCCAGCACCTCTATCGTCTGGATCTGCCCTAACGGTAAGGGACTGTCCCATGAAGGCTTCTGCCCATCATGGGGCAGTCTTTTTTTTGCCTTTTTATCTGTCATGACAGTTGCGTTGTTGAATTATGTCATGTGTCATCTATCGGCCTAATGAAGACACCATGTTCAGCGTCGGTGGCAGCTTCGGCGGCGGTGAAAACATGATCAATGCCGGCGTCAGCCTGAAAATCGGCCGCGGCAACCATGTTTCCAACTCCCGTGTCGCCATGGCCAAGGAAATCCGCGACCTGCGGCAGGCCCTGGCTGAACAGGCTGCTGAAATCGCTCAGCTCAAAGGGATGCATCATCTGGCTATCGACCCCGATAAGAGCCTGCTCTTCCCGGATGTAGCCGATAACCACTGGGCTTACGAATACGTCACCAAACTGGCTGGCAACGGTATCCTCGAAGGTTATCCCGACGGCTTGTTCAAGGCAATCAGATGATGACGCGCTACGAATTTGCAGCCATCGTCTACCGCCTGATGGAAAAAGGACTTGGCCATACGGATCCGGAAATGAACCGCCTGGCCCGTGAATTTAGCAATGAACTGTCCTATATCCGCATCGATACGATTCATCAAGATAAAGACGGCACGCCGACGGTACAGCGTGTCCGCGTCAAGAAATAAGGATGAATTTCGTTCGTCGTTCATCCTGCTAAGAACTAGCCACTAATTGCTAATCACTAAAAAGAGGTTGTCTTAATGCGACAGACTCTTTTGTCTGTTCAGCTGTATGACACTTATGTTATAATTAATAAAAAGCAACGGTTATGTGTACAGAGAGGCAGGTGACGGAGGTGGGGAAAAGGGGCAGGCTGGTGTGCCTTTGCTGGTTCTTTTGGCTCTTGGCATTTACGGGAGCCTTTGGGGCCGTCATTTTATATGATCATAATGATGGTCAGGCCTATGGCCGTATCCTGGCTGAACTGACAGGGGACGAAGTACAGGGCCAGCCGTCGTCCCAGTTGCTGCGCTGGCTGGCTGAGGATGAAGTCTTGGCCATTGAAGCTTACGACGTCCAGGCTGCGGTCTTGCAGCAGAATCGCCGTATTCCTTATTATTGGTATCCTCACTATACGGCGACGGTCGTCCTGGCCGTAGCCGATACCTGTCCTTTTCCTATCACAGGCTGGCAGAGCCTGGCAGCGGCACCAGTGTCATTGGCGCTGACGGCCGATGAACCAGAGTCGCTCTTTTTCATGCAAGCCATGAGCTATGGCTTGGACGGGAATCTGTCTGGCCAAGCCGGGATGGACCTGCTACAGCGCATCCAGGAACAAGGGCGTTTGCAGATGGCAGAAGGACCGCAGCATTTGCCGGCCCAGGTATGGGTCCTCTTTGATTACCAAGCCCGGCAGTGGCAGCGTCGGGGAGCACCTATTCATCTTGTCGTCCCCGTTGAAGGACCTTATCGTTTCAGAAAGGCTTGCTAGCTAAACGCCCACTGGCTTTGGATGACTATAAGTTATCGGAAATGTTAATATCTCAAGATTACACCCTAATCCCACCATCTCCAAGCCAATATATTTCAGAAAACGAAATGCTTTTCCAAGAAGCTGACAAGATTTCCCGACAAATCGATTACCGCCTTTCCAAGGTTTACCGGCTTACCAGCTTGACAGGTATCAACCACCTGACCTGGTATATGGCAGCGTTGTTCCTGGTCATCCTCTGGGGATGCCGCTTGCGACGCCAAGTCTTACAGCCGCCTGTCCGCCAGGCCTATCTCGGCGTCATCATCACTCTCTGTGCCTGGATATTGCTCCGCTGTTTCAAATTGAGCTTTCCCGTTTTGCTGATGGGATTCGCTGGAGCTGGTATAGTTATTATCTCTTTTACGGGATCCTCATTTCCCTGTTGGTCTGGATTGGCTATGTCGCCTCTCACATCGGCCTGACCCGTTCTTGCCCGGGCTGGCTAAAAGGCTCTTCGTCGGAAACCTTCTCTTGGCCATCGGCATCTTGACCAATGATTTCCACCAGTGGGCCTTTACCTTTTCTGCGGATGTCATTGTGGCAGACAGCGACCATGGCTATGGTCCCTTATATTTTCTCTTGGCTTTCTCTTATGGAGCCGAGTTCTTAGCCGTCAACGGTGCCCTCTGTTATACATCCCTGCACCAGCGCGTAGGCCCGTCTTGGCGGCTGGTCCTGCCCCTGGCCTGTACCCTTGTGTATGGCGGCTATGTTATCGGCTACGCCTGGGGCCTGCCGAATGTCTTCCGTTCCGAATTGATCCTGACAACGGTCATCTGTACCTTGGTCTGGCTGGAAATCGTCACTAAAGGGCGGTTCCTTCCGGCCAATGAAGGCTATGTCGAATTTTTCCGCCAGTCCAACCTAGCTATGCAGCTCTACGATGATACAGGCCGCGTCTGCTATGCTTCGCATGATGTAGAACGCAAAGTACAGACCGATTGGGAAGCCCAGTCCATGCCAATCCGCGGCGCTGGGTCCGCTGGTATCGGGATATCCGCTTTGCGGGAAAAACAGGCCGCCCTGCGCCGTGTCAACCGGGCCTTGACCCGGTCATATGAACTGCGCTGCCGAGCGGGTGCCATCCGCCGCCAAGTCGTGGACCGTCAGGTCCGTCAGCGCATCTATAGGGAGTTGGAAGAAATCATTGCTCAGAAGCGCCCGGCTATCGAAGAACGCCTGACCTATCTCAAGACGGCCCGGCCCGGTCCCGATACGGATGCCGTCGTCTGTTGGCTCCATATCTTGGCCTGTTATCTGAAAAAGCGCTGTGTTCTCTTGCTGCGGGGACGAGAAGATGGGACTCTCGATGCCCGGGAATTGTTCCTGGCACTGCAGGAATCGCAGCGTTACTTGGACCAGGCCGGCCTTCAGGGGCGAGTCGGTTTCGACCTGTCAGGGCGGCTGCCGGCGTCGGCAGCCCTGACCTTATATGATGTCTTTGAAGAGGTGGGGGAGGCTGCCCTGGCTCAACATGAATCGTATTGGCTCTGTCAGTTCCGGGAAGCGGAGAACCATTGGATTTTTTCTCTGGTTTTGGAAAAAGGCGAAGGCCCAGACTGGCTGCCGGCATGGCAAGGCTGGCTGCTTATGATGTCGCCGTGCGTTGTGACGATACGGGCTATGGCCAGCGTCTGACTGTCTGTGTGGGAAAGGAGGGGGACCATGGTTAATCTCTATACCTTGCCGACGTATGTCGTCGTCCTGTTCATCGGTGTGATTCTCTGTCTTTTCCTAGCTAACAGCGTCCTCTATTATTACCTCATGCCGCAGGCCCAGTTCCGCCAGCTCGGCCGCAAATGTTTGGAAGGGAGCAGCCTGCTCCTGCTTATGGCGGTGGCGGCTATTTTGTATGAAGTCTACACGGACAGCCTGAGCGGTATCGTCTACGACGAAGCGACGGATTTCTGGCGCTACAGCACCGCCCTGGCCGGGACGGCAGGTGCTGTGTACTGGATCCATGACCGCCAGGCAGGGAGCCTCTTGGTTCTGGCAGCGTCTATCCTGTTGCTGCCCGTCTTCGATGACTGGCTGCCAGGTTCTTTGGTTCTGGCCCTGGTTTGTCTGGCCTGGCGCCTGATTTTCCTCTTTCCACGGACTTACGATCAGTATCAGCAGCATCTGACGGCCCGCTCCATCCAGACGGCCGTAGACTGCTTGATGAAGGAATCCTCATCAGCTGGGAAAAGGGCGAGCCTGTGCTGGTCAACTTTACCATGTATGCCGTCATGGAACAGCTCGTCGGCACGGTTGTCCGCAATGCCAACATCTTCTGGCATCTCCTGCCCTTTTGTGGCAATCGCCCCGGCCTTTCCATGGAACGCCAAGGCCGGGATCTGCTCTTTCGTTGGGATTCCGGCCAGGCCTGGCTCTTGCAGCGGCGCCCTATCCGCTTCCGCCGCCAGTCGGGCTGGCAGATTACGGCAGCCAATGTGACGACCTTTATCGCTTGAACCGGGAACTGGCCCAGAAGAATGCTGTCCTGGAACAGCGCAATGAAGAAATGAAAGAAGTCCTCGACGGTCTCGTAGCCCTCCAGATCAAGCAGACGACGGAGAGCCTGCGCTATAAGATACACGACCTCCTGGGTCAGCGCATCACTATCTTGCAGCAGCTCCTGAATAACCCGGCCGTCAGCGATTACGGCGAAATCCTGCCGCTCGTCGAAGATGTCCTGTCCGATTTGCGGCGTGATGCCGTGGCCAATCCGCAAGAACGGTTGGATGCCTTGGTGACGGCGTACCGCAACTTGGGCATCGCCGTGACGGTAGAAGGGATGTTGCCTGCCGATACCCGCCGAGCCGGGGCATTCGTGCGCATCATCCGCGAGGCCATGACCAACGCCTTGCTCCACGGCCAGGCCCGGTCGATTGCTGTGACCTTCGGTACCGGCCGGCAGCCTGCTTTAGTCATTGCCGACGACGGCCAGGGCTGTCCGGGCCCCATCCAGACCGGTACGGGCCTGCAGGCTATGGAGCAGCGGGTACGGGCGTTAGGCGGCCGTCTGACGCTGACCAAGACACCGCACTTTATCATTACTGTAGAAATGGGGGAGAACCATGATCCGACTGATCATCGTAGACGACCAAAAAATCTTGCTTGAAGGATTGAAGAAAATATTTGAAGGCCAGCGGCATATTGAAGTCGTCAGTACCCTGTCTTTTTCGGAACTTGTCGAACCGGCTTGCAACCGGTTCCGGCCCGACGCCGTCCTCCTGGATATCTGCATGGAAGGGAAGAACAGCGGCATCGCTTTGACGCGGCGCCTGAAAAAGAAATACCCCGGCCAGAAGGTTATCATCATGACCGGGTTCCAGGATGTAAGCTTTATTGAAATGGCCCGCGACGCTGGGGCAGACAGCTTCATCTACAAAGAGAGTGCCGCCCGTGATTTCATCGACTGCCTGGAGCGGACCTGGCCGGGGAGCACCTGTTCCCGGATGTACGGGAAAAAGTGACCTTTGGGGCCTGCCATATCAGCTTGACGGACCGGGAGCTGGATATCCTCCGCCTGGTCTGTCAGAACCTGTCGTATCAGGAAATCGCTGATGAACTGCAGATCAGCAAGCGGACGGTCAGCTTCCACATCAGCAATATGCTCAGCAAGACGGGCCACAAAAGACTGATTGGCCCTGGCAGTTGAAGCCGCCGATAAGGCTATGCCCCGTCCCGTCAGAAGTAAGCCGTCAGGCTCGTGCCGATGACCGTTTCCCGGAAGTCTCCCGTCCAGACCGTGTCGTGACGGTTCTTCAGGGAAAAGCCTTCGATGGCCCAGTCCAGGCCTGGACAGACGATGTAATCCAGACGGGAGCCCCAGCCGCGAAAATCCATGCGGCGGAAGAAGGTCGTATCGCCGTCCATGGTATGGTAGAGGATAGACGCCGACGGCTGGTCGTAATAGCGTATCCAGCTTCATACGAACCTTTTTGCCGCTCGTCGAGATGACCATAGGTCAGGGCGGCGACGAAGCCTGAATCGGTCGTATCATAGCCATCGGCGCCGTGGCGGCCCCAGGCTTGGAGCAGGTCCAGGCTGGCCGTGAGTTTCGGCGTCAGCTCATACATCAGGCGCCATTCGGCGATGCGCTGCCGGTCAAAGCCCGTGCCGGCCCGGCTCGGCCTGACGGCGGCAGGGACTGGATGCGGTGGAAATCGAGATAGGCTACGTCGCTTTTCAGCCGGCCGTACTGGCTGCTGTGGAGCAGGCTCCAACCCCGCTGGCGATGCCTGTCGTCAGCGCCCGTCGTGCGGCCGGCAAAGAAGGTCAGGCTGCCCAGATTGTCATTCCGCTGGCCCAGGCGCAGGCGCAAGCCGTCGACTTTTTTGTCGATGACGTTGCCGTCCAGGAGATAGTAGTTGAACCGGCCCGCTTCGACTTTGAGCCGGTCTTGTTCGTGCTGTACGTAGAGGCGGCCGAGATATAAGTGATGGTTGGCGTCAGGCTCTTTATCGTTGCGCAGGTCTTCGAGCTGCGTGCGCAGCGACGTCCGTTCGTCAAAGTGGACGAAGGGGAAGAGGCGCAGGCGGCGCGTCGCCAGGTAGACCCGTTCATCGTGGCGGCGGACCTTATTGGGCGCAGGCAAACTGTCGGCACGGAACTGGCCCCGTCCCCAGAGCCAGCGGTAGTCGCCGTGGATCTCGATATAGGGATACGTGCTTTTCTCCGTAACCGGGATTTCCTGCTCCTCCAAGGGCGCCGTCTCTTCCACAGGCCTTTCCGGGGCGGCTGGCGATAACGCCGACAGGCCGAGGGGGATGAGTACGGCCGCGGTCAGGCAGGCTGCTGTTTTCCATAGCTGAAAAGCGTTCTTTTTCATGGGTGTATCCTTTCACTATACGTTTTTTATAAGTATACCATGCCCAAAAGGCCCATGTATACCGGGATAGTTTACAAAATCACTGCTTCGGCGTGACCCACCGCACGGGGCTCATCCATAAATTCAAGGGGCAGGCCTAATCTTGCCTTATTCATGAAAAAAGTATATAATTAAAGTTAATGTAATGAATTTTTTGTATATCGATAGGGGAGATGTGTTTGTTCATGAATAAAACGATCGTTACGTCTATTTTTGTCGTATTGGCCTTGTTATTATCGACGACGTGGGACTTGCTGGCTGTCAAAATCTTGCTGACAGGCTGTCTCATGGGCTGGCTGGCCCGGACGATTGTCGCCAATTTTCAAGCCAATGCCAAAAAAGCCGCTGCCCGGAAGAAACGGGTACGCCGTCCGCGCGCGGCCCAGCACAGCCAGGCCGGTCCGACGAGCCAGGCCAGTGTATCCGGCCATTGATGAGTAAAAAAATTAAAATCCATAAAATATAAATCATTGTCATAAAGGCATATAAGATGTTAAAGAGGTTAAACGGAATCATAACGTTTAATCTCTTTTTTATACTTAAAAAATATAAGTAAAACGCCGACGATGACTTAATAGTATATTTGACAGGCCATTTTAATCGTGATATACCTACAGGTACAGAGGCGAGCGAAAAAGTCATAGCAGAGCTTTTTGTTATTCATTTACTGCATTTATTGTATCCTGCGTACCTTCGCGCATCCTCTGCAGCATATTTTTTGTAGGAGGTCTTCATATGAATGGTGTTGTTTTAGTCACCTGTGCTATCGTCATCTTGGCGGTAGCCTATCGGTTCTACGGCAAGTGGCTGGCCAAGACGTGGGGCATCGATCCCAACGCCCTGACGCCGGCTCATCGCCTGGAAGACGGTCAGGATTATACGCCGTCTTCGAAATTCACGGTTTTTGCCAATCAGTTCTCGTCCATTACCGGTGCCGGCCCTGTCACGGGTCCGATTATCGCCGCCGCGTACGGCTGGCTGCCGGCCTTCTTATGGCTTATGATCGGCGGCGTCTTCTTCGGCGCTGTCCAGGACTTTGCCGCTCTCTATGCGTCCATGAAGAATGACGGCAAATCTATGGGCGTCCTCATCGAAAAGTATATCGGCACGACGGGCCGCCGCCTGTTCCTGCTCTTCTGCTGGGTCTTCAGCCTGCTGGTCATCGCCGCTTTCGGCGATATCGTCGCTACGACGTTCAACGCTTCGCCAAGGATGGTTCCATGGTCCTGCCCAATGCCGCTGCCGCTTCCATTTCCATGTTGTTCATCTTCGTCGCCATCGCTTTTGGCCTGTTCATCAAGAAGTTCAACCCCAGCGAAAAAGTCCGCTTCGTCATCGCTATCGTCCTCTTGATCGCCATGCTCTACGTCGCATCGACCTGCCGATTTATCTGGACCGCATGACCTGGCTGTACATCATCTTCGCTTACATCTTCTTTGCGTCGATCATGCCCATGTGGCTCTTGAAACAGCCGCGTGACTATATCAGCGCCTTCCTGCTGCTCATGATGATCGCCGGCGGTGTCATCGGCATCTTCATTGCTCAGCCGATGCTGAACATGCCGGCCTTCACGTCCTTCTCTGTCGGCGGCAAGGATTTGTTCCCAATCCTGTTCATCACCATCGCCTGCGGGGCTGTTTCCGGGTTCCACAGCCTCGTTTCGTCCGGTACGTCGTCGAAGACGCTGGATAAGGAACAGGATGCCGTCTTCGTCGGCTATGGTTCCATGTGCGTCGAATCGGTCTTAGGAGTCGTATCCCTGGTCATCGCCTGCGCCGCCGCTTCCAACGGCCACGTCGCTTCGGGTACGCCGTTCCAGATTTTCTCCGGCGCTGTCGCCGGCTTCTTCACCATGTTCGGCCTGTCCCAGACCGCCGCTGCCTGCATCATGACCATGTGCGTTTCTGCCCTGGCCCTGACGACCCTCGATGCCGTCGGCCGTATCGGCCGCATGTCCTTCCAGGAACTCTTCAGCGTCGATGAAGGACAGGAAATGACGACGATCCAGAAAATCTGCGTCAACAAATATTTCGCCACGGTTATCACCTTGTTCTTCGGCTTCCTGCTCTGCTTAGGCGGCTACATGAACATCTGGCCGCTCTTCGGGTCGGCCAACCAGCTGCTCTCGGCCATGGTCCTCATCTGCCTGACGGTCTTCCTCAAGACGACAGGCCGCAAGAGCTTCATGCTCTACGTCCCGATGGTCGTCATGTTCTGCGTCACCATGACGGCTCTCGTCGAATCGGTCTACGCTGATCATTAAGATTGCTTCGGGCAACTGGTCGCTCCTCATCGAAGGCCTGCAGTTCGTCCTGGCCATCGCTCTCATGGTCCTGGCTGTCTCCATCGTCTACCACTGCGGCAAAGAACTCATCCACGCCGACGATAAGACGGCACACCAAGACGCCCAGCCGACGGCTACGCATTGAGAGTGTCAGCAGTTAGCAGCTAGCAGTTAGCAGTTCGTAGGGGACGCCCAAAGGGCGTCCCGCAGAGTGCAGTTAGCTATCAGCCATTAGCAGTTAGACACTAACGGCTAACCCCTAACGGCTAACCCCTAAAAAGGGCCTGTTGCATATGCAACGGACCCTTTTTACTTATAAAAAATGTAATTTATAAAGTTAAATACTTATTTAGAGTCAAAAGTATAACGTTTTAATTATAAATTGTGAAAGTTTTCGCTTAAAATCCCTTGACAATGTACTGAGTAAAGTGTACAATCTCAGTAACGTTTCCGATAGGAAGCCATTTATTCTTAGTCATCAAGAGGTATGTTATCATGGGGTACTTAAAAAATTTGACCATCATGTGTTGTACGATATGATCGTATTGTACAACCATTCATAAGGACAATACAATACGAAACCTATTCATCCAGAGCAGCCGAGGGACTGGCCCGATGACGCTGCGGCAACCTACGTAGGTAAGGTGCCAATTCCAGCAGGAACAACCTGGCAGATGAAGTCATGGGCATACGTCTATTTATAGCGCCATCTGCATGTATCAGGTGGCGCTTTTCTTTTGCCAAGAAGGAGCTGAGTATATGGAGCATGTGGCAAAGTATTTGACTGAACTAATCGGCAACACGCCGCTTTTGGAACTGACTCATTGGCAGGCCCGGCACGGCCTCAAGGCCCGGGTCCTGGCTAAGCTGGAGTACATGAATCCCTTGGGCAGCGTCAAGGACCGCGTCGCAGCGGCGATGATCGAAGAGGGGATCCGTCAGGGGAAAATCAATCAGGATACGGTCATCATCGAACCGACCAGCGGCAATACGGGCATCGGCCTGGCCTTGGTCGCCGCCGTGAAGGGGCTGCACCTGATCTTGACCATGCCTGACACGATGAGCCTGGAACGGCGCAAGATTGTGTCGGCCCTGGGGGCAGAAATCGTGCTGACACCGGGCATCGAGGGGATGCGCGGCAGCATCGGCAAAGCCGAAGAATTGAGGGATTCTTACGGCAATGCCTTCATTCCCCCAGCAGTTCGACAATCCGGCCAATCCGGCCATCCATCGGCAGACGACGGCTGAAGAAATCTGGCGCGATACGGACGGAAAGGTAGACATCTTCATTTCTTCCGTCGGCACGGGCGGCACCATCACCGGTACGGCCCAGGGCCTGAAAGGCCATAAGCCGGACGTCCAGATCGTCGCTGTCGAACCGAAAGATTCGGCTGTCCTGCACGGCGGCCGGCCGGGACCGCACGCCATTCAGGGGATTGCGCCGGGTTCATCCCGAAAGTATTGGATATGTCTCTCGTAGATGATGTGATCGACGTATCCAATGAAGATGCTTACGGCCGGGCCAGGGAAGTGGCCAAGACGGACGGCCTCCTGGTCGGTGTTTCTTCCGGCGCGTCGCTGCAGGCGGCACTGGAACTGGCCAGCCGGCCGGAAAATGACGGCAAGACCATCGTCGTCCTCCTGCCGGACGGCGGCGAACGCTACTTATCGACGGCTTTATTCGAGGGGTAAAGAAATAAAGATACAGCCGGTATAGAGGGGGAAAGAACATGAAGAAAAAACATATCATAGCTATACTGGCTTTCACAGCGGTATTAGCCGCCGCGGGGGCATTGGCTGGCTGCGGGCGCAGCGATACAGCCGATGGCGGCGGCACGATGACCCTGACCAATGTCTCGTATGATCCGACCCGTGAGTTATATAAAGAATATAATGAATTGTTCCAGAAACACTATCGGGAGACCACCGGCAAGGACATCCGCATCATCCAGTCCCACGGCGGATCGGGCAGTCAGGCCCGGTCGGTCATCGAAGGGAGCCGGGCTGATGTCGTGACCCTGGCCCTGGCCCACGATATATCGCTCATCGAAAGAGCCGGGCTCATCCATGAAGCTGGCAAAGCGATTTCGCCAACGATTCAGCGCCGTACACGTCGACCATCGTCTTCCTGGTCCGCAAGGGGAACCCGAAAGGGATACGCGACTGGGATGACCTGGTAAAGCCCGGGGTCAGCGTCATTACGCCGGACCCGAAGAGCAGCGGCGGTGCCTGCTGGAACTTTCTGGCCGCCTGGAGCTGGGGCCTTGACCATTTCGGGGGAATGAGATCAAGACCCGTGCTTCATGACCGACTTGTACCGCAACGTCACGGTCATGGATTCCGGAGCCCGCGGCTCGACGACGACCTTCGTCGAAAACGGACAAGGCGACGTCCTTATCGCCTGGGAAAACGAAGCGCTTTATTCGATGCGCGAATATCCCGACAAGTTCGAACTCGTCGTGCCCAGCATCAGCATCATGGCCCAGCCCAGCGTGGCTGTCGTCGACCGCCTGGCCCGGCGCAAGGGCCACGAAGAAGCGGCCCGCCAATACTTGCAGTACCTTTATTCCGATGAGGCCCAGGAATTGGCGGCTAAGAACGGGTTCCGGCCGTCCAATACGGACATCCTTCAGCGCTATGCCGACCGCTTCGACTTGCATGTCAAATTGACCAAGATCAGCGATTTCGGCGGCTGGGAGGCTGCGTATGTCAAATTTTTCAACGACGATGCCTTGTTCGACAAGATCATGGCCGATGTCAACGGCAACGAATAGGAGGGGAGCCGGATGAAACACTTTTTTGCCCGTTCTGGCGGGCGCAATCAGATTATTCCCGGCTTCGGCCTGACCATGGGCATGAGCATCACCATGCTGTCCCTGCTCATCCTCATCCCGCTGGCGTCAGTCCTGGCCCATTCACTGCAACTGACGGCCAATGACTATGCCAAGCTCATCACCAACAGCGGTATCCGCAACGCCTTCATCACCAGCATTTCCTGTTCCGTCCTGGCGGCGCTGGTGAACTGTGTCTTCGGCTTTATCCTGGCCTGGGTCCTGGTACGCTATGAGTTCACGGGCAAACGCCTCCTGAACGGCGTCATCGAACTGCCCTTCGCCTTGCCGACGGCCGTCGCCGGCATCACCTTGTCCAAGCTCTATTCCGATACGGGCTTCTTCGGCAGTTTCTTTGCCAGCTACGGCATACAGATTGCCTATACCAAGATCGGCCTGACCATCGCCATGGTCTTCGTCGGGATTCCCTTCGTCGTCCGGTCCATCCAGCCGGTCCTGGAAAAGCTCGACCCGACGTATGAAGAAGCGGGCAGCATGCTCGGCGCATCGCCGTTCACCATTTTCCGGCGCATCATTTTCCCGGAACTGCGGCCGGCTTTGCTGACAGGCTTTGGCCTGGCCTTTGCCCGGGGTCTCGGCGAATACGGCAGCGTCATCTATATTTCCGGCAACAGTGCCAAGCATCACACCCAGGTCGTTTCCTACGTCATCATGCAGAAGCTCAATTACGTCGATTACGCCAGCGCTACGGCCATTGCCTTGGCCATGCTGGTCATCGCCTTTGTCACCTTGTTTTCTATCAATATGATCCAGATCCATCAGGCCCGGCGCGTCCAGTAGAGGAGGGGAGCCATTATGAAACACAGCAAGCTGGAAATCGCCTTGCTCACAATCAGCGTCGTCTTCGTCGTGGTCATGCTCATCGTTCCCCTGGTGTCGGTCCTGGTCAATTCGCTGGCCGAAGGTTGGGAGTTCTACATCCAGGCCCTGACGACGCCGTACGTCCTGTCGGCTCTGCGCCTGACCTTGCTGGCTACGGTCGTCGCCGTCATCGTCAATACAATCTTTGGCCTCGGCGCGGCCTGGGCTATTTCCAAATTCGACTTCCGGGGCAAGCACTTCTTGACGACACTCATCGATATTCCTTTTTCCATTTCGCCGGTCATCGCCGGCCTGGCCTTCATCATGACTTTCGGCCGCATGGGCTGGATCGGCCAGTGGATCGAAGTCCTCAACGACTATTGGGGGACGGATATCCAGATTGTCTTCGCCATTCCCGGCGTCATCTTGGCGACGATTTTCGTCACCTTTCCCTTCGTCTTCCGGGAAATCATCCCCGTCCTCAGCACCAATGGGCGCGATGAAGAGGAAGCGGCAGCCCTCATGGGCGCCAGCGGCTGGACGATTTTCTTCCGCATCACCCTGCCGCAGATCAAATGGGCCCTGCTCTACGGCATCGTCCTCTGTACAGCCCGGGCCCTCGGCGAATTTGGGGCCGTCAGCGCCTTGTCCAAACTGCGCGGCGAGACTTTACGCTGCCCCTGGAAATCGACGCCCTCTATCAGTCAGGGTCAGCCGATGCCATTACGGCGGCCTTCGCCGTATCATCTCTGTTAGTACTCTTAGCCATTATCGTCCTGCTCCTTCGGACCTTCCTCGAAGCCAAGGCCGATAAGTCATCGTAAAGGAGGTGAAGCTCATGTATGTCGAAATGAAACACATCGAAAAGAATTACGGCTCCTTCCACGCGTCGCGCGACGTTTCCTTTGGCATCGACAAGGGCAAGCTCGTCGCCCTCCTCGGTCCCAGCGGCAGCGGCAAGACGACGATTCTGCGCATGCTGGCCGGCCTGGAGAATCCCAACAGCGGCGACATCTTTATCGACGGCCGCCGGGTCAACGACATTCCCGCTGCCAAGCGGGGCATCGGCTTCGTCTTCCAGAACTACGCCTTGTTCCGCTATATGACCGTTTTCGATAACGTCGCCTTCGGCCTGGAAATCCAGAAGCGGCCGAAAGAGGAGATACGGAAGCGGGTCCTGGAAATGATCGACCTCGTCGGCTTGTCGGGCATGGAAAAGCGTTATCCCAACCAGCTCTCCGGCGGTCAGCGCCAGCGCGTGGCCTTTGCCCGGGCTCTGGCACCGAATCCCCAGGTCCTGCTCCTGGATGAGCCCTTTGCCGCCATCGACGCAAGGTCCGCCAGGAACTGCGTAACTGGCTGAAGGATACGATCCACCGCGTCGGCATTACCAGCATCTTCGTCACCCACGACCAGGATGAAGCCGTCGAAGTGGCCGATGAAATCATCATCACCAACCACGGCCGTATCGAACAGGTCGGCACACCGCTGGACATATACCGCCAGCCGCAGACGCCTTTTGTAGCTCAATTTATCGGAACTCCGGTTGTCATCAATAACTGCAACATCCTCACAGGGTTCCTCAGCATCGGACAAGGAAAACAAGCCATTGTCCGGCCGGAATTTCTCAAGATCTATAAATACGGTACAATGAAGCAGTATATCAGTGCCGCCGAAGAAGGGACCGTCGAAGCCGTCGTCTTCCGGGGCAGCCATCTCGACGTGACCGTCCGCATCAAGGGCCTGGCCGTTCATGGAGAATATTCTTTCGACGACCCGCCTTTGAATGTCGGAGAGACCGTCCAGGTCCTGATTTACCGCTTGTATGTCCTCGACGGCGACAAGACGTATTTGAAAGAAAACAGCGCCATGACTTCGGCCGACGTTTTCTATATTTAATGAAGGAGTTTATGCTATGCAGATTATCAGTGAGAAGCTCATCCATACGGATGTCCTCATCATCGGCGGCGGGACGGCCGGCTGTTATGCCGCTTTGACCCTCCGCAGCCTGTCTGACGCTTCGGTAGTCATCGCCGAAAAGGCCGATATCCGCCGCAGCGGCTGTCTGGCAGCCGGCGTCAACGCCTTGAATGCCTATATCACCAAGGGCCATACGCCGCAGTTCTACGTCGACTACGCCAAGAAAGACGCAGCCGGCATCGTTCGGGAAGACTTGCTCCTGACCATGTCCGAAGGCTCAACGAAGTCACGAAGAAGCTGGAAGACCTGGGGCTGGTCATCTTGAAGGACGAACAGGGCGAATACGTCGCCCGACCGGGACGCGCGAATAATCAAGATCAACGGCGAGAATCATCAAGACCATCCT
>ENA-OQBT01000912-OQBT01000912.1-human-gut-metagenome-genome-assembly--contig:-NODE-912-length-14899-cov-1.628148_pt1 | contig 14899 bp, 21 predicted proteins | sample MGYA00242749_ERZ504557 | MGnify/ENA primary metagenome ERZ504557 (study PRJEB26092, sample SAMD00036243) | human gut metagenome | host: Homo sapiens | study: EMG produced TPA metagenomics assembly of... | reverse complement strand
CCCATTACAAAAAGAAAGAAGTTTTGACAAATTTTTCACCTTTGTCAAACTCTTTTTTTGTAATTTTTCTCCAAAAATTTTCTCTTTTTTTCTTGAAAAATTACCTTTTTCTTTTGTATCCAGACTCTTTCCCGTCTTATATATTGAAATCTTTCTCAGACAAGATCACGCGGTCTGCGTCATCTTTTCCTTTTCCTAACACTCTCTTGACGATTTTCTTGACATTTGTCTTCTGCACATGTTCAATTGCCTCGTCCATGATCTCTTTGACTTCCGCTACTGTCACAACATGATCCTCTCTCTGGAGCATATCGATCCGGCTGTACAGTGCGAGAATACCTACTTCATCAATCTTGAATCCATTTTCCTTTGCATATGTCTGACCAAATGTAACAAGCTCATCATTGATAAAGATCGGCACTTCCAGACGAGAGGTAAATTTTCTTCTAAATTCTTTATTAGAAGATAACAGACGATCCAAAGGCTTTCTCTGCTCCTCCAAAACAATCAGAAGCTCTCCGGTATCTCTCTCCATAGCCTTATTCAACCGCTGAACTGTCTTTTCATTCATTCTTCCGCCTTCTCAATGATCAGAGCGCCTCCATATAACTTCGATACGATCTCTTTGATCTTTTTCTTATTCAGAGAATCTCCGGTAATAATCGCTACTTTTCCCTGCTTTAATTTTCTCTGTTTCTGGATTGCTTTTACCACATCCACAGCCAGAACCGTCTTACCGGAACCTTTTCGCCCAATGATCAGCAAGTTTCCTGTCTTTGACGTTCCCTGTCGATTCGTACACTGCTTATCCTGCTCTAAAACATCTACCAGCTGTTCGCTCATTCCTCTTACTGGTACAAAATAAGAGAATAATTTCTTCTGCTCTTCGGTCAATCCGGCACGAAGTCCCACTTCACTCTGTGCTTCCAGATCATATTTTGCCTGAACAGTAAATCCGGTTGTTCCCTGTCCAAAAGTTCCCGTAGCTCCCAGTGCATTTGCAATCTCATCTACTGGAATCTTTCCTGTCTTACCAGTTGCCGCCGCTTTTGCCACTTCAATTCTCGAAAGAGGGATCGTCTCATTCAGAAGGTCAAAATCATCGTCGTCTTCGTCCTCCTCCGATTCCTTTCTCTCTCTTTCAAAAGCTGCTATTTCCTCTTCAAAGTCACGGATATCATATCCATCTTCTACTTCTTCAAAATCATTCGGATCAAAGCTGTCTTCGTCATCGTCTTCCGGATCCATCTCTTCTTGTCCTTCTGACAGATCTCTCGAAATTTCTTCCTCTTCGTACAGCTCTGTCTCCTCATCTACTTCCGATTCTTCCGACAGCACCTGAGCAGCATCCTCTTCCGACATCTCTTCAAAAATACTCTCCGGTTCCTCGATCACTTCCTCCTCAGATTCTTCGATCACCTCCACCGGATCTTCTGTCATCGCCTCCATCTCCTGTTCATCCCATTCAGGAATGTCCAGTTCTTCAAACTCTTCGAGTTCCTCATCAATCTCATCATCAAAACATTCTTCAAAATCTTCTTCTGCAAATGTCTGCTCTTCAATTGGTTCCTCGATGACTTCCGGTTCCGCTTCCATAGGCTCTGAAGCAGATGCTTCCTCTAAAGCTTCATCCTCTTTCTTTCCTTCCAGCTCTTCCATCAGTCGGCGGACATCCTCCGGAGTTGCTGCTTCCGGTTCAGACTTCAGTTCCACAATCTCCTTGTCTGCCTCTGCTTCCTGACGTTTCTGCTCGATGACTTCCATGACTTCTTTCTGCTTTTCTTCCCAGCTTGCAAGGATTTCTTCAATCTTCATCTGACCTGTCACTTGCTTTTGAAGCTGTGTTCCTTTATTGCTTCCTTCACTTCTCCAGTCGGAATCGTTGCAGTAGACGTATCCAACTGGTTCTCTCTTAATTTCTGAACAAACTTCTGGCTCGGCGTCATCGGTCCGTCAGGTTTCTGATCGTATTTCTCCTGCTGTAAAGGTGTCAAAGGCTTATACTTCATCTTCAGTTCCATAGCCTGATACACATATTTTCCTTCACTGAACCAAAGAATCAGATCATCGCACTCTTCCAGACATTCCGTGATCATCCCTGCCTCATCATACAATTTTGCAAGCTCATACGCCCACTTCTCTATATATTCTGCTTTCTTAAATTCTTCCAGTACTTCAATCTGCTGTGTAATTGGAGCATTCTGTGCCTTCAGAATCTTATAACGTAAAATATACTGGTTCGGATCTTTCGGTGCGACTGATACAAATTCCTCATAGCAGTCCATCGCTTCCGATGGCTCTCCCAGCTTGAGAGCTAAAATTCCAAGCCGGTATATAATCTTTCTACTTCCCGGGGTGCGATCATATGCGATGAATAGGACATCGCGGCTTTTTTCATACTTTTCATTCTGCTCGTAAATCTCACTTACAGAACAGAGCATAGACGCATTCTTTACTTTACGCCAATCAATCGTATCTGCAATCTCCATCGCCTTCCCATATGCTTTTTGTTCCATATACTCGAGCATCTGCTCTGTCTTTACGCGATATTCATATTTATCCAATACAATCACCTCATCTATTATAATTTACTTCCCATTCTTATATTTGCTTACTCCAATACTATCATAGTTTATCACACCAACTCCATTCTGTCAAAAAAATAGCCATTATAATTTTCTTTGAAATTATAATGGCTATCTAAATCTTATCCTTATCCATTCTATTTATTCTCAGCGGAGAAGCTAACACTTTCTGTTCCTGCCGGCCTTCATTCTTTTCATAATCAATCTTTAATTGATTTCGATTTTTCTTAAGGTCTCCGATTTCCAAATCTTCGATACCATTTCTCGTTCGTTTTATAATCGATTGCTTCCTTTCTTCTAAATCATTTCATATCAATACCCTTTTCGCTACTCATATAAAATTAATTCTCTCTGTACCGATTATATATTGTTTCTGATTTTTTATTAGATGTTTCTTTACACATCCTCTAAACTCTCCGAACTTCTGTGGTCTATTTTCTTTATTCAATATGTTCTGCAATTCTAAATCATATGGTAGCTTTTCTTTTCTCCGTATTACTTTCTTCATTTATTTTTCATCATCGAACTATCTATGATAAAGGCCGTTCTCGCAGGAACTTTTATTTGCCCGACCACTCACATATTGAATTGTAAACGATGTCATATCCAATGGTAACAGCCTCCTTCCGATCATCCATCCTCTGAAATTTCTTTAAGTCTTCATAAATCAAAACTCTCATTTTTTCTTTTATATTCAAGTATCCGCTTCCGGTTATCTGAAATATTTTCAAAAGTTCCTTTTCCGTCTACTTGTCATATTCAAATTCTTCTAGAATCTTTAGAAAATTTTGTATGAAAATTACTTTTTTAATTTCTTTGGATTTCTTTTGTTGAGTTTATAATACATTATACTTTCTGTTTTGTCAATTAAGTTTTTTATTATGTTTTTTATTTTTCTTTTTATTATTAATTTATATTTTCTGTTTTTATCTTTATTTTTAATTTTATTATCAATTAATTTTATTTTCTATTCCGTCACAGACTTTTGGACATTACACTTCTGGTTTTAATTGTTTAACTTTATTTTTAAATATGTTGACATTTAGTTTTCCTCAAATTATAATATGCTTCATATGGGATACACAATATATTTGATCTCCATAAATTTTAGCAAAAGAAAGGAACTTACAACACTTATGAATCCAATACCTTCAGCAACTACCAAATATCCACAAGTCAGAACGCACCTGCTTGTACGGATTGCACTTGTTACCGCAATCACCTGCATTTTAGCGCCGCTTTCCATCCCGCTGCCATTTAGCCCGGTTCCCCTCTCTCTGACCAACCTGGTCTTATACATCAGTATCTTTATACTGGGATGGAAAGCCGCCACTGTAAGCTACCTCGCCTATCTTCTCCTCGGAGCTATTGGTCTTCCTGTCTTCTCCGGATTCGCAGGAGGTCTCGGAAAACTCGCAGGACCGACCGGAGGCTACCTTGTCGGAATGATCTTTCTCACAATCCTATCCGGGTGGATTGCAGAGCGATTCTTAAAAAAAACCTGCAGTCATCTTGATCGGAATGCTGCTCGGCTCCGTAGTAAACTATCTGTTTGGAACTGTCTGGCTCTGTGTACAACTCCACCTATCCTTTGCAGAAGGTCTGATGATCGGAGTAGTTCCTTATCTCTTTTTTGATATTGCAAAAATATTGATTGCCCTCTTCGCCGGTCTTACGATCCAGAAGCGGTTGAAAGCTCTGCTTTTATAAGCCATTTACTTTTGTCAAAGTTCTTGGAAGCGCGTCTTTGGAATTTTTCCACGGTTCGTCCTTAAATCGATAATCAAACTTATCGACAAACCAGCTAAGGTCATCCCGTACGCGCTTCATATTTTCCAGATAGAGCTGATTCAATTCACTGATAAAGGAATCCAGCAAAGCGCCGCCAAGTCTTTCCGGCGCCATCTCATACAGCATCCCGTAATGTTTTGTACAAAATCCTTTCGAGGAGGTAAACAATTTCCGGAATTCTTCCTCTTTCTTATACAGATGAAAGATTGTACCTAAATAATCATGGAACGTCTTCTCTATCTTCTCGCAGACAAAGCAGGATTTCTCCAACTGCCCGATATAAGCAGCCAATCCTGAGGCTTCTGTCTTTTTTTGAAAAACGATGCCTGCTTTACCGGTTCTTTCTGCCTTTGTTCAATTTCCTTGATAAAAGAATCCATATGCGTCTTATAGATCAGTGCAAGCCCCAGCCGATCCGGCATCTCATTTTAACATCGCTGCATGTCTTTTTGCAAAATCCTACTTTATCACTCTCTTCCCTGCGCTCACTTACCATATAAGTAGATGGACGCAGTGTATATTCAAGAGCATCCTGTTCCAGCTTGTGGTAAATACTGCAGAGAGGACATTCACAGTCCTCCCGAAACGCATCATTTACCGGAATCGTATATAACTTCTCTTTCATCTGTTTTTTCTCCTCATAATCTAATCAGGATCCTATAGCACTTACCTGTTCTGGTCCCTGTAATAGTTGATCAGACAGCCTTTCTGGATGATTTCTCGCTCATTCTCCGTCATTTCTCCCAACCGGAATGTGACCTCCACCAGATCATCTTTTACAATGTAAGCTGTAATCTTGTTTTCCTTTTGTTTGATTTTTTCTAAAATATCCGGGAAGAAAATATAGTCTCCATTGTGAAACGATAGTTGTTCTTCCTTTTCGTCTGTCAAAAGCGGGAGCATACCCCAGTTGATCAAGTTTGAGCGATAGCGCTTGGTAGCATACTCTTCTGCAATATTTGCCCATCCGCCAAGTACTTTCTGACAGGAGGCTGCCTGGCTCTCTCGCAGATCCGTCGCCCGGCTTCACTGCAAATATCGTACTTCCGATTCCAAGTGTCCCCTCACCTGCCTGCGGATATCTCCTGTGCACAACTTCCATCACATCCTTCAGCTCTTCCAACACTTCCAACGGACATTGTCCTTGCTCAATTGCTTTTTGTGCCTTCTGCACTTCCTTCGCTCTGCCTACATATGCCGGATCTTTTCTCGACAAGGCAAATTCTGCCAATCCAAGCGGATTGGACCGATAGGAGGAAGTCTCTCCAGACGGAATCAGTTCGTCAGTCGTCGTGACTGGATCATGAATCTCTGATACTACCTTCAAAAGGAGATGTTCCGGAAGCGGCGGCATCTCCGGCCAATCTTTAATGTTTGGTCCAAGTTTAATCTTGGCCGACGGATCTGCAATTCCTTTACTATCAAAGACACGATTCGCATAAATATTACTATCAAAATGATACTTCGGCATCTGATATTCTCTGTCCATCACATCTGCCGCCGATGTAAGGTATCCCTTATTCGCCGCAGTTGCCGCAATCGATCTTGCATCCATCAAAGCTACAGAAGCAATCTGTCCACTCTGTAATTTTGATCCCTCCCGATTTGGGAAGTTTCTTGTAGAATGTCGGATGCTGAGCGCCCCATCTGCCGGGGTATCCCCTGCACCGAAACACGGACCGCAAAATGCTGTCTTCACAACCGCCCCGGCTTCCATCAGTTTTGCAACAGCCCCATTCTTCACCAACTCCATGTAGATCGGTGTACTTGCCGGATACACACTGAGTGTAAACTCATCTGCTCCGATTCCGCATCCTGAAAGAATCTCAGAAGCAGCACAGATATTTTCAAATCCTCCACCTGCACATCCGGCGATGATGCCCTGTTCCACATAAAGCTTCCGTTCGCACCTTATCCTGCAATGTGAAATTCACATCTCCTCCAAGACTTACCAGCGCTTCTGCTCCACATCATGAAGAATCTCGCTCAGATTCTGATTCAGTTCGCGGATTGTGTAGGCATTGCTTGGATGGAACGGCATCGCGATCATCGGCTCAACCTTGTCAAGATCTACATATACCATTCCGTCATAGTAAGCTGTCTCACCTGGAGAAAGCTTCTCAAAATCCTCTTTTCTTCCGTGGATCTCAAAAAACTCCTCTATGACAGCATCTGTTTTCCAGATAGAAGACAGACATGTCGTTTCTGTCGTCATCACATCAATTCCGATTCGGAAATCCGCACTTAATTTCTCTACTCCCGGTCCTACAAATTCCATGACTTTATTATTCACATATCCGTTTGCAAAAGTCGCCTTGATAATCGCAAGCGCTACATCCTGTGGCCCCACACCGACTGAAGGCTGTCCATCCAGATATACCGCGATCACCTCTGGCATGCGGATGTCATATGTTTTATTCAGCAGCTGCTTGACAAGCTCCGGTCCTCCTTCGCCAATTGCCATTGTACCGAGTGCACCATAGCGTGTATGGCTGTCAGAGCCGAGGATCATCTTGCCTCCGCCTGCAAGCATTTCCCTTGCATACTGATGGATTACCGCCTGATGCGGTGGAACATACACTCCTCCATACTTCTTCGCGCAGGTCAGTCCAAACATATGATCATCTTCATTGATCGTCCCACCGACCGCACACAGACTGTTATGACAATTCGTCAACACATACGGTATCGGAAACCGTTCCAGTCCCGATGCCCTTGCCGTCTGAATAATTCCCACAAAAGTGATGTCGTGCGAAGTCAGTTTATCAAATTTGATTCTGAGGTGCTCCATATCCGGAGACGTATTGTGCTCCTTCAGAATGCGGTATGCAATAGTCTCCTTTGCCGCTTTCTCTTTGGAGACAGCATGTCCCACCTTGCCTTCTATCTCCCTTACAGCATCTGCTCCATCTGGCACAATCTCTGACCCATTTAGCAGATACACTCCTTGATTATATAATTTCACCATACACAGTACCTCCTGTACATTTTGCAGTTGTCTGATTTTTTCGAGTTATATGGATTTATTATAGACTTATCTGTCATTCATTTCAATAGCGAATATTATTTAGATAATACAAACCTGGGAAAGCTGTTCGATCTCATACAAAATGTACTTTTACACCGAACTGCAAGGGAGCTTCTTTCTCCCCAGCCTTTGACAAATAGACAAAAAAAGAGACCAAAACCTCTTTTCTGAGATTTTAGCCTCTGCATTTCTTAGTCCTGAACGTATGGCATTAAAGCGATATGTCTTGCTCTCTTGATTGCTACTGTAAGAGCTCTCTGATGTTTTGCACAGTTTCCTGTGATTCTTCTTGGAAGAATTTTTCCTCTTTCAGAAACATATTTTCTTAATTTTGCTACGTCTTTGTAATCGATTTCGTTGTTTTCTTTACCGCAGAATACACAAACTTTTTTTCTTCTGCGTCCGCCTCTTCTCTTCATTGGAGAATCAGCTTTGTTACCTTTATCGTAAGCCATTGTGGTATTACCTCCTATATTTATACAAATCTACTCATTGTATCGTCTAACTGAATGGTAATTCTTCATCAATTCCATCTGGAATGTTCATGAACCCATCTCCAATATCTGCACTTGGAGCTGGTGATGGACTTGGACTTGCCTGACGGTAGCTTCCCATGCTGCTTTTCGCTTGCAGCTTTGCTCTCAGCAAATTCCTGATCTTCTACAACAACATCTGTCGTGTAAACTTTCACACCATCTCTGTTTGTGTAACTTCCTGTCTGAATACGACCACTTACAACAACCTTTAATCCCTGGCGGAAATATCTCTCTGCAAACTCTGCTGATTTTCCGAAAACTACGCAGTTGATAAAGTCGGCACTTGCCTCTCCGTCACGTTTAAAGCGGCGGTCTACTGCTAATGTATATCTTGCAACAGCAGTTGCGCTGTCACCTTGTGAATATCTCACTTCTGGATCTCTTGTCAGACGTCCCATCAAAATTACTTTATTCATACGATTTATCCTCTTTTCTCTATGCTTCTTGTTTTACGCATAAGAATCTGATAACGTTTTCCATGATACGCATTCTGCTCTCAAGCTCTGCTGGAACAGTAGAATCAGATTCGAAGTGGATGAAATAGTAATATCCTTCTTTCATTTTCTGAATTTCGTAAGCTAATCTTTTCTTACCCCATTCATCAACGTCTGTCACATTTCCACCGAAACGAGCGATAAGCTCTTTTACTTTTTCGATTACTCCTGCTCTAACGTCATCTTCAACTTTTGCGCTGACTACAACAGCTAATTCATACTTGTTCATGTTCTTGCACCTCCTTATGGTCTCTTGGTCCCTGAACCTTGTCAGGAACAAGGAAATATCGTTCGCGGACGCTTGTCTGCAAACAACAATATATCACAAGTCAATACTATACCATAAGATTCTACTGATTTCAAGCATTTTTTCTGTATTTCTTTTGTGTTTTTTTCTACTAATTTTCTTGTAATCATAATCTGATGTCCACAACCTGTGCATTTTAAACGGAAGTCTGCTCCGACACGAAGAATCTCCCACTCGTAGCTTCCACACGGATGCTTTTTCTTCATGCGGACGACGTCCCCGACTTCATATACATTCGCCATCTCTTGTCCCTCCTCTGCCGTTTCCTTCCTTGTCTGTCTTACTGTTCACTGACTTTTACTGCCTGCACGACAAATCGCTCCTCATCAGCAACATTTGTACAGGTAGAAAGTGTCACAATCTGAGATGCTGCGTCGATTTCCACATTCGGCGTATACAGTGATGTTCCTTTGATCGTCTCAATGTAATTTAAAAACTCCTCATCCGACTGAAATGCAAACTGATAATTTACAGCAGTATCCTCTACAACTCCCGCCACAAAAATCTGGTATTTTGATTCTTTTCCATCAGGAGTATAGATAGAAAAATACGGATATTTCTCAAAGAAATCCTGTTCTTTATATTTTAACAGCTGAGCAAACATCGTTCCATTTTTCATATTGTGTCCATAGATGATCGTATTGCGGTCTGTAAAAGTACCGGTATTATCTTTATCTACAAAAAGTGTTCCTAACTTGTTGTCATTCGCCTCAAAAGTTCTCGTCAAATATTCTTCGTTATCTCTGCCTTTGACAACCGGATAACTGATCTCTGACGGCTCCTCAAAGCGGATCCATCCAACAGTATCGGGATTCATCTGCTGCAATGTCACAAAATCAACTGTAAAGCGTAGCTGAACTTCCGTTTCTTTCTCTTCTTCCGTTTCTTTGTTTGGCTCTTCTTGAATGACAAGTTCTCTGATCTCCTCGTACTCCTTCTTTCCCTCATGGTACTCGGAAAAATCTGGTAGAGCTGATAACCGGAAAATACAAATACGCACACTGCCAGTATCAAAATAAGATTGCTTAGCAATCCTGATTTTTTCTTCGTTCCTTTTTTCCTTGATCTTTCCTGCTTTTTTGCCATAACCGCTTCTCTTTCACCTCCTCATACGCAAAGCTTCCTTTGTATAGTTGGAGTGTAGCACATTCATGGCTTGATTGCAATTATTGATTCCTGTAGGGAAGAAGTGCTTCAGTTCCCTCCGCTTCCAAAATTTTCTTCCACTCTTTCTGTATCTTTTTCTCGACATCGCGGTAAGAAGTCTGAAACCGGACTTTTCCTATATTATACCCAAATTCCTGAATACATTTTTTCTCGTCTTTTTTCTCTTCATGCATTTGCGACTCATCCAGCGCCTGCAATCGAAAGGTCTTTTTGACTGGTCGGAATCTCCGGTCAAATTCAATGTTGACTCCTGTCAGTTCATATTCCCCCTTGATCACAACTCCCGACATCAGCGCAAGTTCCTGTTCAAATGCTTCCAGCTGCTTTTTTTTTAACAACCTTGATATTATAATTATTTTTTCGGATATCCGACACATTCAACTTGAGCTCTCGAATAGAATCCAAAATACGATTCTTCATACAGTTCTGGATTTACTTCCGGATCTGAATCATAGATCTCGCACCCTTCGCTCTCTCCGTAGGAGATTCCGACCTCAGTTCCGTTTCGATAACTGTGCATCCCCCACTGAACATCTTTCGGAATCACTGCTCTGTCATTTTTCAGATCAACCGCACTTCCTGCTGATGATAGCCCTCTCCAAGTATGACATTAATATAAGGTTCTTCTGCCAGAATACGATTTACCGTTGTCTTGCCCGAAATCTGCTCTGCACAGCCGGTCATATTGCCCAATATCACTGCAGCCAGTATACCACACAGCCACTTTCTCTCCTTTTTCATCCAGGTTTCCTCCTACTGCCCTTTTATTTTTCCTTTTTATAATCCTTCGCAGAACGATACCGCTCTCTGTAATGATATTTTTCAGGACTCTTCCACACTTTTTTCATTGTCTTCTTCACTTGATTCTCAAGATAGGTTGCATTCCCCTTTTTCTTGTCCGGAGAGGCAGGCAGCACATCCAGACATTGGTGAGCCTCCTCATAATTTGCAGGTGCATAGTTAAAGGACTCTGTGTCAACAATTGTCTTGCCTTCGATCGTCTTCTGCTTTGGATATGCCTCCGAGTTACTCACGATCCCTGTTACTTCATCCACTTTCAAAATATCCCACTCCGTAATAAAGGCGCCTGTCTTCACGTCAATAATAAATTCTGACAACCGGTTCGGCGTCAGCACCTTGTCATATTCCTGCACTTCAAATCTGCCTTTGCGCAGAATCTTATTGTGATGTCTGGAAGGTTCCCCATAATATAGAGAAAACTCATACTGCTTCGCATAATTTTGCAGCTTTTCATAATCAGTCTTCCCGGCAAAATGACTTCGCACATACTGAATATTCTGCCTGTCGATGTACATTCGAAACTGATGTACTTTCTGATCATCCAGTATTTTATACGATCCACTCTTCTTCTGCCATGCAGTCCGTACACAGGCAGCATAGGACTCCAGAAATTCCGCATGCGGCGGCATCTCACTGTCAAACTGATACTCACCTGCCAACTGAAGCATCTCATTCCCATCCATATAGCCACCCATCTGAGAGATGACAAGTTGCGCCTTCTCTTTCGCTTTCAGCCCACTGACTTCAAACATATAGGTGTAGACACCCGAGCCAACCTTGTGCACTTCTGCAAATGTATCTTCCAGTTCTTTTAAATAGGTTTCCTGAGGGATCTCTGTCAGAGAATCTTCCCGAAATTCCCCAAATCTTGCATCGATTGCTTCCAGATAGGCAAATACTGCTCGGCGATCCCAGCCATCCTTCTTTATCAGTTGCTTTGACTGGTCTCTCAAAATCGCAAGAAAACTCTCATCTGCTGCCCGCGCCACATTTGACAAATCTTCAATATACTGTTCTGCCGTCACATCCTTCTCCGGGACAATTTCCTGTATCTTCAGCAAAATTTCATTGTACCTGTCCTCAAAGGATACTTCTTCCACAACATTATCGTAAGCATACTGCTGTTGCAGTTCCTGCTCCACAGTCCGAAGGTCCTCCTCCGCAATCGTCTCTGACTGCAGATGAAACTGTACCTCCTCCGGCCGATACATTTCATCAAACCGAATTCGCACTGCCGTAAGCTGTACTGCCTCAATATCCACTGCTCCCACATAAGAAAGTGCCGTCAGAAATCCTTCGAGCTGCTCTTCCTCTGTAAATTCCATCTCATAATTCTGTTCTTTGATCCTCTGATCCGTCAATTCCAGGTTGATAATGGGAAGTAAAAAGAACTGTGCATCCAACATATCTGACAGCTCTGCGTAAGACTCATACTCTTTCACATCTCTGTATGTCCCATAAAAAATTTCTGCACGATTCCCATCTCGGATTATAATCTGCTTTTCTCCCTCATTTGGCTGCACAATGGTTCTTGCTCCGTAAATATCATACTCTGCCTCTCTCCCCAGATAACGTCTGCCAAGCCTCACTCTCATATAGGTGAGTTCTTCCAGCACATCCTTTACAAAAATCTCCCCTTGTTCCTCCTGAGATTTCTCCGCCTGGTCTCCATCACCCAGAACATTCTCATTTCGAGCACCATCATCCGGAACACGATCATTCTGGATACTACCATCTGTCTGGCTTCCCCAGATGCAGTTGCCTCGTTTTCATCGACCCTCTGTGCAAATACATTTCCACCGCTTCCTGTCCCTGTCAGGAGCGTGATTCCCCCGAAAATGCCTGCACAGATTATCAAAATAATCCTTCTTCTTTTTTTCCACACGCTCTTTCTCATTCGATTCCCGCTTCTTTTCTTATCTTAATTTTTTATGCCGATTTCGCTTCTTATATGCATCTCGGAACTTTCTTTCAGTTTTCCCGTTCCCTATGTAGTCTATTCTCTCTTGGCTCTATTATATACTAGGGATTGCTGTCAGAATCCTCTTTCTGGACTTTTTCAGCTTTTCTATCCTCTTCCACAATTTTCAGGAAATCTGCATTCTCATCTTTGATTCTTGGGATAAAGCGGTTTGCAAATTTTCCCTTTCCTCTCTGCTTTACGTAAAAGAATCCGATAATTGAGAATACAACCGCACCGATGAAATTGACAAATAAGTCTTTCATCGTATCGATCAGCCCAATATCCAGATAACCTCCTAAGCCCAATTCCATCCCGTTGACGGCAGTATTTTTAATATTATCAATATGCACTACCCGATTCCCTCCGGTCGGGTCCAGCATCACAGTGGAAATACTGTGTACAATCGTGTCTTTCTGCATATCCATACCCAAAAACAAATCCATTCCACACTCCCAGAATTCCCACATGACACCGATCGTCATAGAGAAGCAAAATGCCACAACTGCCATAAAAAGAGGTGATAACTGTACTTTCACTTTTTCATTCCGATTCAGAATATCTACAAGGGAAAATCCGATCGCCGCCGCAAGGAATCCATTGATCGTGTGGAGCATCGTATCCCAGTTCGCTACCTTTGTATAGTAAGAACCGATTTCTCCCAGTATCTCCGCCGCAAAAATGAAGATCAATATAAAAATCTCCAGTGTCGTCGGAAGTTCTATCTTCAGTTCCATCTGAATAAAGCTTGGAATCATCAGAAGAATTAAGGTCAGTATGCAGTAGAAAACCCCTTCATAATTTCGATTGAATATCTGAAGAATCATCACAAGGATCACAAGTGCGCGAAGGGTCACATACACTATAAAAGAACTCTTGTGCTCCCGAATCTCCATTTTCAGTGCCCGCATCCGGTCCTTTATCTTTTGTCTCATAGCGTCCTCCTTTGTTCATTTATTTTATGAAATCATAGCAAACTCTCCTTGGATAGTCAATGAATGGCTGCCATATATTCCCGCGCTGTTTTTCCCGTATATTTTTTAAACTCTACACTGAATTTCGCATAACTGGAAAATCCAGTCATAATCGCGACCTCCATAACCGGGAAATCTCCTGTTTTTAAAATTCCCTCTGCCTTCTCAATGCGAAGCCGGTTCAAATATTCTCCGACTGTCACATGCATCTCTGCTTTGAAAGTTCTCGACAAATACCCCGGACTAAAATGAATCGCCTCCGCAATTTTCTCCATTGTAAGCGGCTGATCAAAATGTGCATACATATACTGGATTGCTTTTGCCACAGGCGCTGAATGTCCCCTCGTCTTCGTCTCCATCACAATCTGACAATATGCGCGCAACATCTCCTCTTCCAACATCGTTGTCTCCAACCCGCTTCTCGCCTGCTCGATGCGGATCGCAAACAAATCACTGATCTCGTGTACTCTCACAACATCTGCTCCCCCATCCACTGCCGCGATTCTGCAGATCGTATTGACTGTAAACAAAAGATTCTTCTGTGAACGAAGCGGATTATCCGGGGTTCGATAGAAAAATTCTCCTTTACTCATCTGAGAGATTCCACGCCTTGCCATCTGGAAATCTCCTTGTTCCACCGCAGCCCTCCATCGCCGTTCCGTCTCGTAATTTAGCAAAACATCTGTCTTCTCTAACAGCCCTTCCCTTTCTCTCCTTGTTTCTTTCACACATTCCTCCTGCCCGGGCATCTCCTCATATATGACCGGGATCTGTTTCCACTCAGGACAAACTTTGATCAGATACGAAAGGACATCTGCCATCGATTTTGCCCGGTTTGAAAAATATGGAAGCTGTGAATACAAGAGTTCATACTTCCCTTTTCTGGAAAGTGACAGCTTCTGGCTATGAAGAATTTTCAAGACAAGCTGCTCTGAATAATGCTCCGTCAGAAATGGTCCTGCTGACAGATAATAACTCTCATCCTCCTCTATGACCTTCAGATTCATACAGACGAGATGAAATTCTGGAAAATACTGATAAGAAACACTATCTTCCTTCGCTTTCCCAAGATGTTTCCACATTTTCTCCGGATGATCCAAAGTTTTCCACACAATTCCTCGGGATATGGGTTTTTTGTGAATTTCACAATACAGTCTCTGTCACCGCCGTAGATTGTCAGGTCAACCTTCAGCGCCTTGTGCAGCACTCTGGCAGTCTGCACCAGTTCTTCATGTGTTTTCATGTTTCCTCTCCTT
>ENA-OQBT01000910-OQBT01000910.1-human-gut-metagenome-genome-assembly--contig:-NODE-910-length-14920-cov-6.149327_pt1 | contig 14920 bp, 17 predicted proteins | sample MGYA00242749_ERZ504557 | MGnify/ENA primary metagenome ERZ504557 (study PRJEB26092, sample SAMD00036243) | human gut metagenome | host: Homo sapiens | study: EMG produced TPA metagenomics assembly of... | reverse complement strand
TCTCTGTCTTCATCTGACAGAGGAAGATATGTTTTTCTCATAGTGTTCATCCTTTCTTAGATAACACTATTTTACCATACATTATCCTCAAAATATATAGTAGAAATTTAATTTATTCTATACTAGAAAAGTCTGACCATCAATGTGGTTTTTCAGAATACATAGAAAGAACTATCGAAGCACACAAGCAGAAATATCGTCTGTTTGCGTGCTTTTTTAGTTGGAAGAAAAAGTTTTTAAATTTTTCTTCTCAAAACGCAACTGCACCCCCTGTCCTGTCGGGACTAAGAGCGAAAAGGGGGAAAGAAGCAGAGATTCCTATCAACTCGCTCCCTTTCAAGGCTGGAAAGGGGGTGAGCAATGATGAAGCCATCTGAATTTCAGACAACCATAAAGAACCAGTTTGATTACATCTGTAAAGTCGCTATGGAGGATGAACGCAAAGACTATCTCAAAGCGTTGTCCAGACAGTGTAAACGGGAAACCCTGTTCTGTGATATGGACGATTACACCGTCAATCTGTTTTCTTCCGAAGACACCTATCTATCCCACTTCCATACTTTTGAAATGGATGGATTTACTGTCCGCATTGAAAACAACCTGTTAGCAGAAGCATTAGAAAATCTGGATGGAAAGAAACGTGACGTTATCCTGAGATATTATTTTCTTGGATTTGACGATACGGAGATTTCAAAAATTCTGGAAGTCAACCGTTCTACCATACAGAGAAGAAGACACGCTGGACTGGAATTTATCAAAAAATTTATGGAGGAAGAAGCATGACAGCAAAGCACCCTATGATTCCGTTTCCTGTGATTGTAAGGGCTGCGGATGGTGACATTGAAGCAGTCAACCAGATTGTACGCCATTACAGCGGTTTTATTGCCAGCCGTTCCATGCGTCCCATGAAAGACGAATACGGGAATACCCACATGGTTGTAGATGAAACCCTACGCCGCCGGATGGAAACACGTCTGATTGCAAAGATTTTATCTTTTGAAATCAGGGAACACAACTAGAAATAACGCTCTCCTGTGGAAGCATGGACAAGCTCATGCTTCCCAGACAGAGCTTGCCAGTCTATTAAAGTGCATTATCACCAGTGCACTTTAACAGGCTGACAAAGCCGGATTGTTCCTTGAAAAAGAAAGCGTCTAATCAACGCAGCATAAAGCAGCCGAATACGTTTCGATAGAAAGAGAGCCGTTGGCTGGCACGCCGTAACCCACCAAAGGAGGGATGAAACCGGATAGCGATTCCTGCCAGCGTTCCATAAGCAGCTTACCGCAAAAGCTGCCGCCATGACCTTTCTATCGTGATAATGATACTTCCGTACAGCCTTAGTCTGTGTGATGATGTAGCACCGCTGACAAAGGGTACGGCTGGATGAGAACCATGCAGGGGTGAGATTCCCATGAGCTTTAGCGAAAGCTGTTCGGCTTGCTTATATACTATTTTGAATTATAATTTTTCATTCAAAATCAAATAACTATTTGCAGGAAATACAATCTTAATATTACTTTTGCCATAAAATCTGATATAATGTAGACAGATATTGAGGGTTCCATATCTGGTCTATGGAAAGGAGGAACATGATTACAGTAACAAAAAAAGACTTAATAGAACTGGGTTATGGGACTTCATTCGCAGCAGACATCATAAGAGAAGCAAAAAAACTTATGATTTCAAAAGGGCATACCTACTATCAGTCACGCAAACTGGACAGGGTTCCCAGAGAAGCTGTGGAAGAATTGCTAGGGATTACTTTTACTGATAAATCAAACTGATTGTACTTCTTGCACATTTATGTAAGGAGTGAAATCATGGCAAAAGACCCTATTAAGAAAGCAGAAAACGGAACTTATTATTTTAGAGCAAACTTAGGTTTTCATCCGATTACCGGAAAACAGATTCAGAAATACAAAAGCGGATTCAAGACAAAAAAGGAAGCTAGAGAAGCATATTCAAAGCTTATGCTGACATCCACAGAGGAATTAACGGAAAAGAAACAGCAGCTATCCTTTCAACAGTTCATTGAAGAAACTTACCTGCCTTGGTATAAAACACAGGTAAAGGAAAGTACCTATCTGAACCGCCGTTCTACCATTCAGAAGCATTTTTCATACTTTTACAAAATGACGGTGGATGAGATAGAACCCATTAACGTCCAGAACTGGCAGCTTGAACTCGCAAAAGAATTTAGTCCAAACTATATCCGTATTGTACAGGGTATGCTCTCCATTGCCTTTGACAGAGCAGTTGTTCTCGGTCTTGCAAAGAAAAATCCGTCACGAATGATAGGAAACATCAAGAGCAAGAAAACAAAAGTGGATTTTTGGACACTGGATGAATTTCAAAAGGTAATTTCCCTGCTCTACAAGGGCGATTATTACGAACATTACCTTTTCATCTCATACTGGCTCCTGTTTATGACCGGAATGAGAATCGGAGAAGCCGCAGCCCTGCAATGGTCGGACATCAACTTTGAAACCGGACTTTTAAGTATAACGAAAACGCTGTACTATAAAACAATGGATGAATACAAATTTGTGGAACCAAAGACACAAGCCAGTATTCGCACTATCTATATTGACACAGATACCATTAAAGAATTAAAAGCATGGCAGGAAGTACAGCAAAAGGTTTTAAAGGGCTGCGACCTTGTACTAAGCTATAATGGGATTCCCACCAGTAAGCACACCCTCCCACGGGCATTAGAAAAGCTTGCTGGATTGGCAGGCGTACACCGTATCAAAATTCATGCACTCAGACATTCCCATGCTTCCCTGCTCATCAGTATGGGAGAAAATCCTTTATTGATTAAAGAACGTCTGGGGCATGAAAAGATACAGACCACGTCAGGAACCTATGGACATTTATATCCCAACACCAACGTGGAAGTTGCCAAAAAATTAACTGGCGTTCTCACTTATACTCCGGCAACAACCAGTGTTGCCGATTACACCAGCAATCAGCATACAGCAATCTATCACAGAACAGTTGAATAAAAAATGCAATCAAAATGCAATTCTAAAAGGAAAGAGCCTCAAAACCCTTGAAAATAAAGGCTTTGAAGCTCTGCTCCAACTATTCAAACTCAATCGTTCCAGGTGGTTTTCCCGTCAGATCATACACTACGCGATTCACATGATTTACTTCATTGACAATTCTGCTTGTCACTTTATGCAGTACTTCCCATGGAATCTCTGCTGACTCTGCTGTCATAAAGTCAATCGTATTGACTGCGCGAAGTGCAACTGCGTAATCATAGGTTCTTTCATCCCCCATAACTCCAACGCTTCTCATGTTTGTCAATGCAGCAAAATACTGTCCGACTGTCTTGTTCATGCCTGCTGCGTCCATCTCTTCACGGTAAATAGCATCTGCATCCTGAACGATTTTTACTTTTTCTTCTGTTACTTCTCCGATAATACGGATTCCAAGTCCCGGTCCCGGGAACGGCTGTCTGAACACCAGACGCTCCGGAAGTCCGAGCTCCAGACCTGCTTTTCTTACTTCATCCTTGAACAAATCACGAAGCGGCTCAATAATTTCTTTGAAATCTACGTAATCCGGGAGTCCTCCTACGTTATGGTGAGACTTAATCACTGCGGATTCACCGCCGAGACCACTTTCTACTACGTCCGGATAAATGGTTCCCTGTACCAGGAAATCAACCGTTCCAATCTTTTTCGCTTCTTCCTCGAATACACGGATGAATTCTTCTCCGATGATTTTTCTCTTCTGCTCCGGCTCTGTCACTCCTGCAAGTTTCTCATAAATCTCTGCTGTGCGTTCACCCGGATAAAGTTCAGGTCATAGTCACCTTCCGGTCCGAAGATTGCTTCTACCTCATCTCCCTCGTTTTTACGAAGAAGTCCATGGTCTACGAATACACAGGTAAGCTGGTTTCCGATTGCCTTGGAAAGCATAACTGCTGCCACGGAAGAATCCACACCGCCGGAAAGTGCACACAATACTTTTCCGTCGCCTACTTTTGCACGAATCTCTTTGATTGAGTTTTCTACAAACTCATCCATCTTCCAGTCGCCGGCACATCCGCACACATTTCTCACGAAATTGCTGAGCATCTCTTTTCCCTGTACTGTATGAAGTACTTCCGGATGGAACTGGATCGCATACAGCTGTTTTTCTGCATTCTCTGCGGCTGCTACCGGACAGTCTGCCGTATGTGCTGTAATCTCAAATCCCGGTGCGATCTGCGCAATATAATCAAAATGACTCATCCAGCAGATTGTAGATGCTGACACGCCTTCAAATACTTTTGAAGAGGCTTTATCGATCAACACCTCAGTTTTTCCATATTCTCTGACATCTGCACGTTTTACTTCACCACCAAGTACATGCATCATCAGCTGGGCTCCATAACACAGTCCCAATACAGGGATTCCAAGTTCAAACAATTCTTTTGTATAGGTCGGGGAGTCTGCCTCATAGCAACTGTTCGGACCACCTGTCAGAATGATTCCTTTTGGATTCATATCCTTGATCTTCTGAAGGTCTGTTTTGTAAGAATAAATCTCACAATATACATTGCATTCTCGAACGCGTCTTGCAACCAGCTGATTGTACTGCCCGCCAAAATCGAGTACGATTACTAATTCGTTTTTCACAAATGTTTCCTCCTAATGTTTATCCTAGTATTTTTATTATAATGTAGCACTTCTGAATTTACAAGTTTCTTTTCTTGTAGTTTCACCAGTTTTACTTTCAAATACTCTAATTCTAATCTGTCTGATCAAAGGATATAGCTGTCTGCATTGATCACTTTCGCAAAGAGCAGATCCTGAATTCCGATATTCTTACCAGGCAGCTCTTCTCCATCAGCTTCTCCAAGTTGCGCTACATTTTGCGAAATGGCTACAATCACACTTTTCTGTTCTTCATTACACAATACCTGTGCGCAGTTTTGAATCCTGAGGTAATTTAATATCAATTCCGGCGTTACATCTTGTGCAATCTTTACAGTGGCTATATTTCTTACAAGAACTTGATCTGAAGAATTTTCAAGCAATATTTTATCTATGCTAATATTAGGCTTATTTTCAATGATTCTGCCTCCCATTCAAATTCAAGTCTCTGATAGTCCACATTTAACTTTTTAAATGACGCTTCTTGATTTTTCATCAAACTACCGTTTCCTTTACCATGAGTTTTGAAATCCACTCATCTAATGTATCTAATTTGACATCTTCCGGTACTTTTAGATTTCCGTACACATAAATGCTGTCTCCCTCTTTCTTCAGTAATTCTTCATTTAAAACTGCATCTCCATAATGAAGTGCCATTCCTGCAGGGATGACTACAAAATTCACTTTTTCATCAAATAGCTCGATACACGATTCCACCATTTCTTCCGGAATGATCAACTGTTCTGTAACAAACCGGACATTTTTTTCGACTAGCTTTTGCATATCTACCGATTTATCCTGAATAATTACTTTGTCTTTTACATAATATTTGTTGTCTTCTTTTGCTCTCAAAGGGAAATATTTATCTACAATGAATGTGTCATTTAATATCATACAGTCATCCGGATAGATCGAAACGGAATTACTTGCGGATAATTTTGTCAGATAACCCGAAATACTTTCCGCACATCGAACAGAACCGTTCACATGAATTTTCTCATATTTCTCTAAAATTTCTTTTGTACCTGAATGTATATTGAGGGCTCCATTTACGATTAACAATGTATGTTCCTGAACAACCATAGAATCTGTTATTTCATACGATCCATTGATTACTTTTAACTCTGTCTCAACATCATCTGCAATTTCTATTGTATAATCTTGATTTATCGTGACAGGAAGACGATTTAAAATACTTTTACTGGAAGTACTGACGATAACAATATCTGCATTGATTATCATGTTTTTATAGTTGTTGTAATCTTCTTCTTTCATTTTTCTGGCATCACAGATATCACAATTTAATACATAGTTTTTCTTATCAAACATATTTGTTCCCTCCTAAAATTCTTTTTAAATGTTGACGTGCAGAAGAAAGTTTGGATCGGACCGTTCCTGGTGAAAGCAAAAGGATATCTCCAATTTGTTTGGAATTATACCCTTCCAAGTAACGTAACGAAAAAATTACTCCTTCCAGATCCGGTAAAGTTTCCAGCAGCTTCTCCCATTCTAATCGAACCAGTTCTTCAGAATCTATTTGTGCTGCGAAAACTCATCCAAGATGATTTCCTTCTTGCCATGTCTGAGACGATCTACATATAAATTTTTAACAGTTCGATATAACCATGAGCGACTTTGCTGTTCTTTCAGCGTGGATAAGGTATCCTCATGAAGCATTGCGCGCAAGAAAGCTTCATGCACCAGTTCCTCCGCGGTATACAGGTTTCCTGTCATACTATGGCACCAATTGATCAATTCCTCATAATATTTCTTATACAGTTCCTCTATCATACCTTGCGATCCTTTCTTTTGCCTTTCACTTATAAGACGGATAACCGGACAAAAGTGTTGAAAAATATTTCTCTATCCTCATTTCTTCTATTTTCTATTTCTTTGTATACTGAAAAGGCCAATGCACTTTCGTACATCGGCCTTTGGAATTCTCTCCCTTAGGTTTGCTTAGTTTGGGGAATTTGGAGTCAGATTTTCATCTAACATCATATTTAGGAGGGCTGCCGCTAGGCAGCGTAACGGGAGATTTCCTTTTTCAGTTCTTCGCAATGATCACCGTAAACCTGCAGTGATATCACGTTGTTCAGCCCGAGATTCATGATTCCTAAAATAGATTTTGCATCTACCACAAATCTTCCTCTCTTCATATCCATATCATATGGATACTTTGCCACTGTATTTACAAAATTTAGAATTTCCTCGGGGTTTTTAAAGCTAACTAACATTTCGCTCATCATAAATACTCCTCTTCTATCTATACTGATGTCTTCCTATGATGCCTTCCATGTTTCACTCTTACGAGGTTATCACATTCTGTCAAAAGAAACAGGGTGAAATATCTTAAAAAGGGAGATTTTTTTAATGAACCGATTTTCTGAAGTCATTTGGAAGCATCCCAACTTCCTCTTTAAATACCTTACTCATATATTTCGGATCTGAATATCCGGCAAGCTCCGCAATCTGATTCAGTTTCAAATGTGTATTTAAAAGCAGCTCCTTTACCTTCTCTATCCTGTATTTGCGGATTGTCTCGGTAAAAGTACTTCCGGTTTCTTTTTTAAACTGTGCGCTTAAATATTCTTCCGATACATAAAGCTTATTCGCAATCTCCTCCAGTGTAATCCCCTGATCATAATATTTGCGGATCAGCTTTTTCGCCTGTTTTACCAGAACACTTGTCTCCTCGCCTTCCTCTTCCGTCTCAAACTCAAACAAACCGAAAAAGGCTTTCAATGCAGCTTCCAGCTGATTCCAGCTCACTGCTACTGTAATTTCCTGCAGGATATTCTGCACTTCCAGATCCAGTTCAACCGAAACTTTTGCCTTATAGATTCCGAATACAGCCAGGCTCAAATGAATGATCGCCTGTTTGATATCTGTCGGTGTATGAAACTCTTCTTGATAGCAGTTCGCCAGTTCCCAGAAACATTTTTTTAATTCCTCTTTGTTCTCCTGTAAAACCGCCTGTTTTGCCTTTTCTTCCAATTCCACAGGATATTTTAACGGTACCGGATGCTGCTGCTCAATCAACTCGTTGCTGATCAGTGTTCCTTTCGGAAACATCAGATTCCATTCTCTCTGTACACGGATTTCCTGCAATGCAGACGGCATATCCAACAGCCGTTCTACCGTTTTCCAGAAGCAGACCACCGGAGTTTCCAGCTGACTGCAAACCATTGGGACAACGGACTTTTCAAATCGCTCTTTCTGGGACGCTCCGTCTTTCACCTGATAAATCACCATCGTCAACAGCTGCCAGCTGTCGGATTCCAAAATGCAGGACTTATAATGTATAGCGTGATCCCCCACCGTTTCCAAAATCTGCCTGGTCAACGACTTCTGTTTTCTGTAACTGTCCCCTAGCCACACACCAAAAAGTTCTGCCGGTTCTTCCAGAGAAACACCGTATTTTTGCTGCATTGTTTTATTTAATTGTGAATTCTGGCGCACCTGACCATGCATACAGGCCAACATAATATTTTCCACGGAAAAAATCTGCTCTGTCCCCTGATCCTCTGAGATTTCTCTCTCTGCCTGTTTTAAGGCACTTTTCAATTCCGGAATCTTAATCGGCTTCAGCAGATAGCTGTCTGCTTTGAGTTCAATCGCCTTTTGGGCATACTGAAATTCCGAATATGCCGAAAGGATAATGGCTTTACATTTTATATTTTCCTCCCGCAATTTCTTCATCATGGCAATCCCATCCATTTTGGGCATCCGAATATCCATAATGACCAGATCCGGATTCAGTTCACGAATCAGCTGATAGCCGGCTTCCCCATCCGCCGCTTTTCCTACCAGCTCATATTCCGGATTGATCTTGCTTAGAAGCTTTGCCATTCCTTCACGAATCGGCGCTTCATCCTCAACCACTACAATACGCATGTAGTTTCCTCCTCTATCGGTATAAATAAGTGTACTTTTGTATAGTTTCCAACTTCACTTTCAAAATATAATGCTGCCTGTCCCCCATAATACAATTTCAGGCGCTTTCTTACATTTGCAATTCCAAGATGTCCTTCCATCTCGCACTCGTCCTGATTAAGTTTGGCTACCATGTCCGGATCCATTCCCTGTCCATTGTCCTGGATCAGAATATGCAGCTGTTCTCCGCTTTTCTTCATGCGGATATTCAAAGCACACTCTTCCTGATCTGCAAACGCATATTTGATCGTATTCTCCACAAACGGCTGTAAAAGCAATTTGTGGATTCTGCATTCCTTCACATCTTCCGGCATATAAATCTTTACATCCAGACGCTTTCCGAATTTTGCACTCTGCAGCATAATATATTGCTTCAGCCAGGCAATTTCTTCGCTGATACTCGCTGTTCCTCCTGCATTTTTCACTGTATAACGCAGAATGTCCGCAAGTGCACCAACCATTCCACTAATCTCATACTGCTCATTTTCAATCGCCTTCCAGTTGATCGTATCCAGCGTATTATAGAGAAAATGAGGATCGATCTGTGCCTCCAGGGCTGACAATTCTGCATTTTTCTGATCCAGAACCGCCTGTTTTACTTTTGCAATCAACATCTCCAGATGTGCAACCATCTCATTAAATCCTGAACTGATCTGTTGTATCTCCATAGGCAGATGCGGGTTCACTCTCACCTGATGATCAAACTCACCCTGTTCTACACAACTCATTACGCCGGTAATTGATTCTACCGCCTGAATGTATGGTCTGCTGAAAAAATGAAGCAATATGAACATGATCACGATCGTCATGCTGATAATGATAAACAGATAAATCCATTGACTGACGGACATTTTCCAGTAATACGCAAGTGGCTGCTCATTGCAGATTGCAAATCCGCTGATTTCATGATCTGCTGTCGTATACTGGTAATTTTCGGAATCCTGTATCTCACTGAGCTTCTTCCCGATCTTCTTTGGATCAGGCGCACTCACAATCACATCGTCGCTCAGCAGATATTCTCTGGAACCAATATCCGATGCAATTGCTCTGCGAATTCTCTCCTCATTGACACTTAATACGACCGTTCCCTGAAAATTCTCGATAATACGATAGTCTGTAATATTTCTTGCAATATAAAACATATAATGATTCTTGTCAGCAATCTTCACTGGCTTTCCATCTCCGAAATAAACAGCCCCCCGTTCTATTTTCGGAATCTCAACCTTATCTGCCCACGTCTCACTTCCAGAAAATGACGAAAGACTCTCATAATATATGATCTCTCCCGTCTTTAACTGTATCGTGATCCCTTCCACTCCGGTAAACTGATTGCAAATATGACTCAGTTTTTTCCTGAGACTGGTGCTGTTACTCTCACGATCCCCCCGGCTCTCGTTCAATGCTCTTACAATTTCCAGAACATCTTCATCCGTGCTGAAATCATATAAGATTGTCTCGTACTTATCCAGAACCATCTCCAGATTTTTCTCTGCCGTATCCAGATTACTCTTTATTCGGTCTGATAGATTTTCTTTTAATCGCTGCTGTATATTGATCTGCGAGATAATTGCAAAGATCAAAACCGGAATCAATGCTGTCAAAAGAAAATTTGTCATTAATCTGCGTTTCAGGGTGCCTCGTATTTGCCCGTTTTTTCCTTGTCTCAATTAGCTTCTCCTGTATCTTACTTTTTATTCTCAGCATACCTGCTGACTTTCTTCCTTATTATAGCACACATTCCTATGTCAGCTCTTGTTCTTCTCATGCTGGTGTAAATATTTTTCCTTTGTAGCCAGTCCACCGCGTATGTGACGCTCTGATTTGTTCATATCCAACACTTTTCGCGCCTTTGCCGCCAGTATCGGCCGAACCTGAAGTAATCTTTCTGTCACATCCTTGTGCACCGTACTCTTACTAATCCCAAACTGCTTCGCTGTCTGCCTCACTGTCGCATTATTTTCTATTATATAAGTTGCGATCTCAACGGCCCTCTCCTCGATATAATCTTTCATGGAAACCCCTGTATAATTTGTTTATACAATCTATGCAGGGCTAAGAGACAGTATGCGGAATGTACACTCCGATTCGTCTATATTTCTTTTGATATCTACAACAACTAATCTGAACCTGTTTCATTTTTCTGTATCTATTCGATTGTAAATAATTCAGGCAAGTTCCACCACATGATTTATACTATCAATTACAATATACTTCCATGATATAATCTCATAACATGCCTCCGTTTTTTTCGGCACAATATCCCTAAGTCTTCTATTATTGTTCCAAAATCTAAGGTATGCTCAACTTCATAATTTTCTTTTCTTTTCATTCATCCAAAACCTCCTATTATTTAGCAATGGCAAGATAATCTTTTTCCTGCTTCGCCATTCTATTATCCTCCCTTTACTCGTAATAATCTCTCGGAATCTCTAAGCCAGTAAATATAAGGCTTTCAGATTCCTTTTTTATTAAAATCCCCCACTTTTTTTGCCAAAAACACTTGACAAATCCATCGAAAAATGCGGCGCTTCGCGCCTATTGATTAATAAGAACCGTCGCTCGCGGCGGCAGATATTTTTCGATTGGAGGCGATTTTTATGTTACCTGTTAACTGTGGCAGTCATGCAGACTACCAAAACTTTGTTGTTACTAATCTTCGTAAATATTATCCTAATCCAAATGCTCTTGCTCGTTCCACCTGGGATATCATTGAGCGGTTTTGGAATCTCGATTTATCTTTTACCGATACTTTTATGGCTGATAAATATTCAAAATTCGGACCAACTCCACAAACTCCTTCTTGCATGCAGCGTTCTCATCTTCTTTCCATTGACTTTAAAGTTACTTCATTAACGAAGTGGGCTGCTCAGCTTAAAATGAATCCTCTTTATGCTATCCTTAGTGGATTTGAAGTTGGTAACACTCCCGGTGTTTGTACTTTTTATGATTTTTTAAACCGCTTATGGAACTCTGGTGATGATCATATGTCACCACACATCCATCCGCTGAAGACCAAGATTAAAAAGCCTAAAACAAAAGGTACAAAAGCTGATTCCGTGGAAAAAGTTACAGTTGCCGATCTTCTTCCGACCTTGGAGAAAACAGATTTCAAACTTGATGAACAGCCTTATTCTTCTCTCTTTAAAATCTATCAAAGAATTCCTTGAGATTTCTGTTTCTACAGGGCTTATCCATGCAGATGCTTTAGTATTACGGGTGATGGAATGCCTATTGTAACTTCACACAAGAGAACGAAAAAAACGTATCTGCAAATGTAAAGAGAAATGGTATCCATGACTGTAATTCTCTTCAAGCTCTTCACTCAGCCTTTCTCTATATTCTGACGGAAGATCGTCCCATTTTAACATAATACTCAACCAGGTCGCTATACAGGTACTTATAAAACAATCTTTAAAAATATAAAACTTTTTTTACGCATTTTCACCTTAATTTTTATCTGCATTTTTACTGCTGTCTGCACGCACTAATCCCATCACTTCCCAGATCCCATCAAAGGTTTCCTCATCTGCAAAAGAAAGCCACTGGGCCCCTTTCGTTTCTTTTTTCACCTGCTCAAAAGAAAGTCCTGCCCCGGTCATCCGGTCTCTCACATGTACATAACACATCAGCAGATCTTTTTCATCTTTCCCAGGCAGTCTTTTGGCTAATTCCCGGCAGACCTTCTCTCGTTCTTCTTCTCCACCCGGAAATATACGTTCTTTATATTTCTTCTCATCCTGTTCCCGCTCTGCCTTGCTCTTAAAGTTGATCCCCAGTATCTGCATGCCATTCTCCCTCTCTCAGTTATGTATATAATCAAAAATCCATTGTCCGTGCTTTCTCAATATGCTAAAAGCAGCCCGACTTCTGTTTTCACTGAAATCCGGCTGCTGTAGTCCCTGGGCTGGCGGGATTCGAACCCTCGTATGCAGGAGTCAAGTCCTGTGCCTTTACCGCTTGGCGACAGCCAAAAGTATAAGATATAAAAAATCCTCTTCCTGCTCCAGAAAGAGGATTAGGGTGAGTAGAGGGATTCGAACCCTCGGCCTCCAGAGCCACAATCTGCGCGATAACCAACTTCGCCATACCCACCATCAATATTTTTTATTAGGCTTTTGCCTAATGAGCCTGAAGGGATTCGAACCCCCGACCCACGGCTTAGAAGGCCGTTGCTCTATCCAACTGAGCTACAGACTCATTCGCCAGCGCTTACCGCACCAACGAGGTATATCTTATCATAGAGCTTTCAGAAATGCAAGCACTTTTTTCAATTTTTTTCAAATTAATTTTCAGTATCTTTTCACGCCTTTTTCAGACTGCTTTTTTCACCCCATAAGATCCTGAAGTTCCATGGGAAGCTCCATGGATGAGAACACTGATACGCTTATAGATCACTGCTGTAATCACAGAAGTAAGTGTACCCTTACCAGATTAAACGGTCCTACACAGAAAATAGCCAGTGTCCATACGCTGCTGACCGCCGGATTTACTGCTTCCCCTGCTTTAATAATAGTCTCAATAGGCATAAAGTTGGAATAAAACGGGATCATTACCAAAGCATTCATTACAACACCTGCTACTGCCATAAGAACAGTTCCCACTGCCATTCCTGCAAGAGCACCGTTTTTGCTCTTTTTGAAGCGATAGATAAAGCCAGCCGGAAGGATCAATGCGCAGCTCATGACTACATTGGCAAATTCACCTACAAAACCAGTGGATGTTGGCTTTAAGATCAGTTTGATCAGGATTTTTACGATCTGCATCACAATACCTGCTACAGGTCCCAATGCGAAAGTTCCTACTAACATAGGCACTTCTGCAAAATCAAGTCCATAAAAGCTGGGTGCCAGAAATGGCAGCGGCACCTCAAACAGCATAAGCACTGCAGCCAGCGCGCCAAACATGCCCATAAGCACTACATTTTTCGTGTTCATCAGTTTTCTTTCCATAAATGATGTTCCTCCCTGTTCTGAAAATGTTCTCCCGGATCTCTCTGTGCCTGATTTTGTAAGAAGTTTTTTTGTCAGTTGTACCCAAATTTCATCACTGTACATTTCCGATATACATGGCAATAAAAAAACGGATAGCTGATCAAGCTATCCGGGGATTACTGATATTTTTCTGTTCCTCTCATGCATTTCTATCTATGAAATACATCTGAGTCTGACAGACACATCTTCTTCTCTCATCCAGACTTACTGTCGGTCCTGGAATCTCACCAGTCGGCCACATAACATGGTTCGCGGACTATACCGCCGGTAGGGAATTCCACCCTGCCCCGAAGAACTTATCTGTGTATCAGTATACTATTTTCTATTTTCACAGTCAATAGATTGTGGTAAAAAAGAGTACACAAAAAGCAGGTGATGGGAATCGAACGTGCGCACTTAACAAAAAACTTAGATAGAAAGGCACTTTGTACATCATCAATTCAGAGTGTAATCAAAAATGTAATCACCCCATATTTCCTATTTCATGCAGTTTAAAAGAAAAGCTGTCAAGGGATCTGCAAAGCAGATATATCTCGCCCCTTTACAGCTTTTAACCAGCGGAGAACATACAATCACCATTGAAAAAGGCTAGATTAGATGCGTAGTTATCTAATCTAGCCTTGATTATATTACCTTAAAACCTTGTAATAGGTTTCCATGCCCCAATCCCAATCAGATCCATCGTTAAGACCTCCTGTTACATCTATTCCCTCAATAGTTGGTCTTCCGTCATCTGTTCCTAACTGAAATTTAATTGTGTACTTGGCCGTTTTATAGTTATCTTCATCCCATTTGCGGTAATATTCCTTGCCCTGAACAACAAACGTATCATCACTGTTAATCGAAACACCATTAGAGAAATCAATGTCACAACCCCAGTCACTGGCATCTGCATGTTCAATAAAAGTGCCATATATTTTATTATTGGCTATCTTTGTAATTTCAACATCTCCAGTTCCAACATGCCCTACGCTATCTGTATCCGCCATTTCTTTAATGCCATAGCTACCTACATATTTACTGTAGTCTTTTGATGTTGATGAAGCACTGCTATTAGAAGTATTATTGTTTTGGGATGTAGTTGAAACAAAAAGTATGTCTCCTAGTGTAATTTCAGAAATTAATATTCCTTCGTCTTTAACGATTCCCTTTGTTAATCCATTATCAGAGAAAGTTATTATCCCTGTTTCTTCATTGTAAATATATGTTCCTTCTGAATAATAGGCACGCATAGAATTATCGTATTCATAGTCATATGTATTATCTTCATTTAAATCCAAAGTCAATACAAAATGACTGTGTATCTCACCATCATAGTAACCGCCTTCTTTTCCATCATCG
>ENA-OQBT01000906-OQBT01000906.1-human-gut-metagenome-genome-assembly--contig:-NODE-906-length-14985-cov-3.498385_pt1 | contig 14985 bp, 16 predicted proteins | sample MGYA00242749_ERZ504557 | MGnify/ENA primary metagenome ERZ504557 (study PRJEB26092, sample SAMD00036243) | human gut metagenome | host: Homo sapiens | study: EMG produced TPA metagenomics assembly of... | reverse complement strand
CAAAGCTGTCAGATGACAATACCAAAAGAAGCAAGAGCACGCTGGAACGCGCCCTCACACGAAGTATCACACAGTGCTATGCTCTTGAGGGAACATACCCTCCGGACATAAATTATCTAACAGACCACTATGGTCTCACATACAACAGCGACTATTATTACATAGACTATCAATACATCGGCTCCAATCTGCGTCCCGATGTGACAATAATAGAGAGGAAATAACCCATGTTCAAGCTAAAATCAAGATCACATCAGGCTGACAGTTTTTTTGTGATGCTGCTGTTTTTTCTTTTTGCGCTGACTGCTTTTATCCTCGTGCTGATTGGCGTAAAGCAATACAAGTCCACTGCCAATGCCATGAATTACAACTACGAGGTACGCACTGTCACATCTTATCTGCGCGAAAAGTCAGACAGAATGATTCTGACGCTGCAATCAGTGTAGAAACAATAAATGGCACAAAGGCTCTATGTCTGAAAAACACAATAAATGACATCGTGTATAATACTTTCATATACTATTATGGCGGTTCTCTAAGAGAGCTCTATGTACAGGATGGTTCATCATACAGTCTGGACAGCGGACAAAGGATTGTCGAAATCGGGGGACTTGACATGACAGAAACCACCGACAAAATGATTACCGTAACTATCACCGATACATCCGGTGGCACTACCGATACCTACTGCTCCGTCAATTCCGACTAACCATCGTCGGACAATAAATGCAGCAATATCACGTACACCGCTCCCTGATATGCCACTCGATGCCACACAAACTTACATACAACAAGGAATAAACCATGATTTCAACAAAGCTTAAACAATCGAAAAACAGAATATTCCTGCTTGAGATTACCATTAATCTGCTGCTTTTTTCAGCTCTTTTGATTGTGGGACTGCTTTTCTTCATAAAGACCCACAAGCTGACAGAAGAAACTCAGGTGCTGCATGAGGCTGTTAATGCATGCAGCAATGCAGCAAGCGCATACGAACAGGAGCATGGCGATTTAAACGCCGTATCATCGCTCTTTAACGGCTCCATCTATGCAGATGAAAAGCTATTCATTTATCTTGACAAAAGCTATCATCCATGTGATAAGGATGATGCCGCATACAAGGTTATTGTAAGCAGGCTTGGGCAGGATGCCTACGGAGTACAAAAGGCTGACATAGAGTTTATAGCAGCAGACAGCCACTGTGTATACAGCATTACCGCGTGCAGCTATACTGCACTTTCCTCTGATGGAAGGACGGTGAGCACCCCATGAAAAAAAGAAGAGAATTTTCAAATTTCGGTTTTTCGACCATCCTGCTTACCTTTTCCATGATATGCATTGTCACGTTCTCGGCACTCGCCTTTGTCACAGCAAACTCCGACTATAAGCTGAGCAAACGCGTTGCTGATAACAACAGCTCGTATTACCGTGCATGTGAAAAGGCATGGGATGAGATATCACAGATTGATGCCATTCTTGCATCCGCCTACGAGGCAGTCCTGATAAAGCAGCATACTATGAGGCCATAAAGACTGCTCTATCAGACAACGATACTGCCATAAATAAAAACCTCGCTGAAAATGAATCAAACGGCAAGGTTACCGGTCTGACCTATACCATCACCTGTACTGTAAGCGATACGCAGACTCTCACTGTAAAGCTTGATATCAACTATCCTGTCCACAGGCAGGATGCTTTTTATAAAATAAAACAATGGAAGCTCAATACCGACACAGCTTTCGAGGAAAATGATACACTAAATTTAATTGGAGGAAACTAAAATGGATGTTAAAAAGATATTAAAAGAAGCGACTGACAACGGAGCATCGGATATTTTCATAGTGGCCGGCGCCCTCTCACATACAAATCAAAGGGAGTGATGGAGTGCCTCAATGAAATCAGAATGATTCCAAAAGAAACCTTTGAATTTGTCACATCAATCTATGCTCTTGCCGAGAGAGATATTTCAAAATTTGAGGAAACCGGAGATGATGACTTTTCCTTCGCTATACCGGGAGTATCACGTTACAGAGTGAGCACTTTCAAGCAGCGTGGCTCTTACTCTGCTGTCATCCGTGTTATCTCATTCACACTGCCAAAGCCAAGCGATTTACATATACCGGACTCTGTTATGGAGCTTGCGGAAACAAACAACGGCATGGTGCTGGTTACCGGCCCAGCCGGAAGCGGTAAATCTACCACACTAGCATGTATTATTGATCAGATCAACCATGAGAAGGAAGAGCATATTATCACTCTTGAGGATCCGCTTGAGTTTTTACATCGTCATGACAAATGTATTGTGTCACAGCGTGAAATCAACACAGATACAGAAAGCTATCTCACTGCACTTCGCGCCGCACTCCGCCAGAGTCCTGACGTCATATTGCTTGGAGAGATGCGAGACTATGAGACCATCAATACAGCTGTCACAGCGGCTGAAACCGGTCACCTCATATTTTCATCACTCCACACAATTGGTGCCGCAAATACCATTGACCGAATAATCGATGCGTTTCCTGCTTCCCAGCAGCACCAGATAGCCATCCAGCTTGCATCTGTGCTGCAGGCTGTTGTCTGCCAGAAGCTTTTACCTGCCACAAACGGTGAGATGGTTCCTGCTTTTGAAATCATGGTACTCACGCCTGCAATAAGGAACTTAATCCGTGAAGGCAAGGTCCATCAGATTGACGGTATCATCTACACCTCTGCAGCTGAGAATATGATTGCAATGGATACAAGCATCTTCAATCTGTACAAGGCCGGTGTAATCAGCAAGCATGTGGCAATCAGCGAGGCTACCAATCCTGAGATGATGTCAAAGAGAATTAATTTAAACTAACTTCATACTTGACGGATATATAAAACCCCGGCATATAAACCATGAAACAGGTTTATATGCCGGGGCTTTTTATTTAGATAAATATGTTAACACAAGCAAATTACCGTTATATATACTTTCGATATTATACGTTAATCTCTGCCTTTACTCCACTCTCATCCTTATGTGCTTCAAGCACCGGATTAACTACATCACGCAGATATACTTCTACCTGACGAGGCGCACGTCCCACATAAAGCTCAGGCTTAAGGTTCTTTTCGATATCAGCCTTTGTCAGTCCAAATGCAGGGTCTGCAGCGATTAAGTCTACGAGGTTATTTTCTTTTCCCTCTTCCTTGACTGTCTTTCCGGCCTGCATTGAGAGCTGTCTGATCTTCTCATGGAGCTCCTGACGATTTCCGCCGTTCTTTACAGCATCCATCATGATGTTCTCTGTTGCCATGAATGGTATCTCTGCCATAAAGTGCTTTTCAATAACCTTTGGATATACTACCAATCCATCCACCACATTGAGGCAGAGGTCAAGGATTCCGTCTATTGCAAGGAAGCCCTCAGGTATTGAAAGACGCTTGTTTGCAGAATCGTCAAGTGTTCTCTCAAACCACTGAGTAGCTGAAGTAATTGCAGGATTCATTACATCTGCAAGAACATATCTTGAAAGAGATGCTATTCTCTCACTTCTCATAGGATTTCTCTTGTATGCCATGGCTGATGAACTATCTGATTCTTCTCAAACGGCTCCTCTACTTCCTTAAGATGCTGGAGCAGTCTGATATCGTTTGACATCTTTGTAGCTGATGCAGCAATGCCTGCGAGCACATTTACCACTCTTGTATCTACCTTACGGGAATATGTCTGGCCTGACACCGGATAACAATCCTTAAAGCCCATCTTCTTTGCAATCATCGGATCTATCTTGTCTATTGTCTCATTGTCTCCGTCGAAGAGCTCAAGGAAGCTGGCCTGTGTTCCTGTAGTACCCTTTGAGCCAAGGAGCTTTAATGTGCCCTGCACATACTCTAAATCCTCGAGATCCAGCATAAACTCATTCAGCCACAGTGTGGCACGCTTTCCAACTGTTGTCGGCTGTGCCGGCTGGAAATGTGTAAATGCAAGAGTTGGCTGATTCTTATACTTATCAGCAAAATTTGCAAGCTCTGCAATAACACTTATAAGCTTTTTGTGAACAAGCTTTAATGCTTCATTCATGATGATGATATCTGTATTGTCACCTACATAGCATGAGGTTGCTCCAAGATGTATAATTCCTGCTGCCTTAGGCACTGCTGTCCATATGCATAGACATGCTCATTACATCGTGACGCACAAGCTTCTCACGCTCCTTTGCCACATCATAATTGATGTCATCCACATGTGCCTTTAATTCATCAATCTGTTCCTGTGTGATAACCGGCTTGCCATCCTGTGAAAGCCCAAGCTCCATCTCAGTCTCTGCAAGAGCAATCCAGAGCTTTCTCCAAGTGGTAAATTTCATATCCTGCGAAAAAATATACTGCATCTCTTTGCTGGCATAGCGCTCAGAAAGAGGACTTGTGTATCTGTCTGTACTCATATTCTCTCCTTTATTAGCGATTAAGCATTTTTCTCTCGAGGTCTATTTCTTTATCAAAATACTCGCCTCTTATATCATCCTTCGGTGGCTCCATCGGATATTTTCCTGTGAAACAGCCCATGCAGATTGGCAATCCCTCTACCATCTCATGAAGTCTGTCAATTCCAAGGTAGCCTAAAGAATCTGCACCTATAATCTGTCTGATATCCTCAATAGTCCTGTTGTAAGCGATAAGCTGCTCTCTTGCAGGAATATCTGTACCGAAATAGCAAGGCCATAAGAATGGCGGTGAACTGATGCGCACATGTACCTCTGTGGCACCCGCCTCTCTTAACATACGCACTATTCTGTCTGAGGTTGTTCCTCGCACAATTGAATCATCAATCATAACAACTCTCTTGCCCTTAACAGCCTCCTTTAATACATTGAGCTTTATCTGCACGCTTGATTCACGGCTTGACTGCTTAGGCTTGATAAATGTCCTGCCGACATAACCGTTCTTGACAAATGCTGTGCCATATGGAATGCCCGACTCAAGTGAATAACCAAGAGCAGCGGCATTTCCTGACTCCGGTACTCCTGTCACGATATCAGCCTCAACCGGTGAATCCATTGCAAGGAATCTGCCAGCCTTGATACGGCTGCTATACACGCTTACTCCGTCAATATGGCTGTCAGGTCTTGCGAAATAAATGTATTCAAACACGCATCTGGCCTGTTTTTCAGGGGCAAGTGCCATAGTCATATCAGACTCAATGCCCTTTTCAGGAGTGATGGTGATAACCTCTCCCGGCTCTATATCCCTGACAAACTCTGCACCGATTGTATCAAGTGCACAGGTCTCGGATGTAACGATATATGCATTGTCTCTTTTTCCGATGCAAAGAGGCTTAAAACCAAATGGGTCTCTGGCTGCAATAAGCTTTCTCGGCTCTCAACCACAAGTGCATAGGCTCCCTTAAGCTTCTGGCAGGCACGTCTGACCGCCTCCTCCGCTGTTTTTGAGTTAAGACGCTCTCTGGCGATATGATAAGCTATAACCTCAGAGTCGATTGTGGTCTGGAAAATTGCTCCTGTATACTCAAGCTCCTTGCGAAGCTCCTTTGCGTTAATGAGGTTTCCGTTGTGTGCCATGGCAAGTGTGCCCTTGACATAATTTAATACGAGAGGCTGTGCATTCTCACGTGTTGATGAGCCTGCTGTTGAATAGCGCACATGTCCCACTCCGATATCACCCTTCATAGGCTCTAAAATATCAGGAGTAAATACCTCATTTACAAGGCCCATACCCTTGTGTGTGGTCACCTTTCCCTTTGGTCCGTGTGTATCACTCACTGCAATACCACAGCTTTCCTGTCCTCTGTGCTGAAGCGCAAAAAGGCCATAATAGATAGTGGATGCGACATTTCCTCCATCAAAATCATACATGCCGAACACACCACACTCCTCATGAAGCTCATCAAATACATGGTTATGCTCGTCAATATCAGAACACCTTTTTAATTTTGTACCGGTATGACTTTTTGTATCTATACTAGTATTTATATACTGATTTATGTTATTGTCCTGGTTCATAATATCTCCGTTTATAATTGCGAAATAGTAACGCGGAATAAATAATATATTAGCGGCTGAATTTGCTTCCTGTAAGAAGCTCAAATGCCTCTTTATATTTCTCTACAGTCTTCACAACAACCTCATCAGGTAAAAGAAGGTCATTGTCCGGATTTGCCTTGAGCCAGTCTCTTACATACTGCTTGTCAAATGAAGGCTGTCCCTGTCCAGGCTTATATCCATCAAGTGGCCAGAAGCGTGAGCTGTCAGGTGTGAGCATCTCATCGGCAAGCACTACCTCACCCTGCTCATTTAAACCAAACTCAAACTTGGTATCTGCGATGATGATGCCCTTTGTAAGAGCATACTCTGCACATTTCTTGTAGAGAGCAATTGTATAATCGCGAATCTTCTCTGCGTACTCTCTGCCCTTCTCAGGATAAATCTTCTCTAATACTTCTACTGATTTTTCGAATGAGATATTCTCATCATGATCTCCAAGATCAGCCTTGGTAGATGGTGTATAAATAGGCTCAGGGAGCTTATCAGACTCAACAAGTCCCTCCGGAAGTCTGATTCCGCAGACTGTACCGTTCTCCTGGTAGCTTGCCCAGCCGCTTCCTGTGATATATCCACGAACTATACACTCGATTGGAAGCATCTCAAGCTTCTTGCAGAGCATGCTGTTTCCGTTGAATCTGTCCTGACCGAAGAACTCCGGCATATCCTTTGCGTCTACTGAAATCATATGGTTAGGAACAACATCCTTTGTGAATTCAAACCAGAACTTAGACATCTGTGTGAGGATGGCTCCCTTGTCTGTAATTTTATTCTTTAAAATATGGTCAAAAGCGGAAATACGATCTGTTGCGACCATAATAAGGCTGTCCCCGTTATCATATACTTCTCTTACTTTTCCTTCTTTGAATGGTTTAAATTCCTGCATGATTGTCCTCCATCTTATGTGTAATTTATTTTACAAATCAAATGCTACCCTTAAATTATATACCAGCTCAATTTGTAAAGTCAACGTATATTATAAGTTTTTTTAAATAATTTTACGTCATTTATAAGCAATTCTTATATTTATTATTATATCTTTAATATATCAAAACAAAAGCTCCGGTTCAAACCCTTTGTCTGCGCCGGAGCCTATATAATACAGATTCTATTTAACGATAAGTGACTTTCCTGTCATCTCTTTTGGCTGTGGAAGTCCCATAATCTCAAGCAGTGTTGGAGCGATATCTGCAAGACATCCGCCCTCACGAAGCTTGTAAGAAGGGTCAGCGTTTACAAGAATGAAAGGAACAGGATTTGTTGTATGAGCCGTATGAGGTTTTCCTGTCTCATAATCAATCATCTTCTCTGCGTTTCCGTGGTCAGCACAGATGAATAATACTCCATCCACATCCTTGATTGCCTGAACTGCATCACCTACGAGTGAATCAACTCTCTCAACAGCCTTTACAGCAGCCGGAATCACACCTGTATGTCCAACCATGTCAGGGTTAGCAAAGTTGATGATAATAACATCATACTTATCTGACTTGATAGCCTCAACAAGATCCATTCCAACCTCAGGAGCGCTCATCTCAGGCTTTAAGTCATATGTTGCAACATCCTTAGGACTGTTTACAAGAAGACGTGCCTCATCGATATTCGGCTCCTCTACTCCACCGTTGAAGAAGAAGGTTACGTGTGCATACTTCTCTGTCTCTGCGAGACGAAGCTGTTTCTTGCCATTTGCTGCAAGATACTCACCAAATGTATTCTTGATTTCTTCCTTCTCAAAAGCGATAAGCTTGTTAGGAATTGACTCGTCATAATCCTTGAAGCATACAAATGTTGTCTTAAGGAATGGGCGCTCAAAGCCGGTAAACTTATCATCGCAAAATGCTCTTGTCATCTCACGAGCACGGTCCGGACGGAAGTTGAAGAAGATAACAGAATCATTGTCCTTTACAACAGATACCGGTGTGCCATCCTCGTTTGTGATAACTGTAGGAAGCACGAACTCATCTGTAACGTCATTTGCGTATGACTCCTCCATAGCCTTTACAGGGCATGTAGCTTTTACGCCTTCACCCTTAGTGAGTGAATCATAAGCCTTCTGCACACGATCCCAGTTGTTATCTCTGTCCATTGCATAGTAACGTCCTGAAAGAGATGCAATCTTTCCTACACCAATTTCCTTCATCTTGGCGAGAAGCTGCTCGATATAGTCCTTGCCTGATGCAGGAGGTGTATCACGACCATCAAGGAATGCGTGTACATATACTCTGTCAAAATTCTCTTTCTTGCAAAGCTCAAGAAGTCCGTAAAGATGCTCGATATGGCTGTGAACTCCACCATCTGAAAGAAGTCCCCAAAGATGCAGATCGGAGTCATTCTTCTTGCAGTTTTCGATTGCAGAAATTAATACCTTGTTCTTGAAGAAATCACCATCAGCAATTGCCTTTGTGATTCTTGTAAGATCCTGATATATGATACGGCCTGCGCCGATATTCATATGTCCTACCTCAGAGTTTCCCATCTGTCCGTCAGGAAGTCCAACTGCAAGACCTGAAGCTGCGCCCTTTACAAAAGGACACTCTGCCATCAATTTATCCATAACAGGGGTATTTGCCATAGCTATGGCATTTCCCTCTTTGTGGTCACTTAAGCCGTAACCATCAAGTACCATTAATACTACCGGTTTCTTACTCATTTATATTTCCTCTATTCTTCATATGAGGCTTGCAAAATGCTCTATTACAGTGACATATGCAAGCCCGCAAAAAATTTCATTACATAATAAATGCCACTAAATGCAGCTAAGCTGGTGAATTTAGTGACATTTAGTTATTGTGATTGTCAAATCAAATATTAAATTATGATTTAATAATTACTTGTAGTTTACGATCTTTCCAAAATCAGCCTTGAGTGAAGCGCCACCAACTAATCCACCGTCGATGTCAGGCTTTGCAAAAAGCTCTGCTGCATTTCCTGCATTTACAGATCCGCCGTACTGGATACGAACTGAATCTGCTGTAGCCTGATCATAGATCTCAGCTACGCACTCACGGATTGCACCGCAAACCTCCTGAGCCTGGTCAGAAGTAGCTGTCTTTCCTGTTCCGATTGCCCAGATTGGCTCGTAAGCGATAACCATGTTTGCAACATCTGATGCAGCAACACCTGCGAGATCTGACTTAATCTGAAGTCTGATCCAGTCAAGTGTAACACCGCTCTCTCTCTGCTCAAGTGTCTCACCACAGCAAAGGATTGGTGTAAGTCCAGCCTCGATAGCCTTCTTTACCTTCTTGTTGAGAAGTGCGTCATCCTCTTTGAAGTAATCTCTTCTCTCTGAATGTCCGATGATAACATACTTAACACCTGCATCAAGAAGCATCTCTGCTGAGATTTCTCCTGTGTAAGCACCCTTCTCCTCGAAGTACATATTCTCTGCTCCAACAGCAACATTTGTACCCTTTAATGCTTCTACAACAGGTACGATGTCGATTGCAGGTACACAGTAAACAACTTCAACATCATCTGAAACTACGAGTGGTTTTAACTCTTCTACTAATTTAACAGCCTGGCTTGGAGTCATGTTCATCTTCCAGTTGCCGGCTACAATTTTCTTTCTTGCCATTTTATATCTCCTTGTATTTGTATACAAATATTTTTTGCCTGCGGCTTAATTTCATTAAGTTGCTTTCGGCTTATTTATCATCAGCACAAGCTACGCCAGGAAGCTCCTTGCCCTCAAGGAACTCAAGGGAAGCACCGCCACCTGTTGAGATGTGGCTCATCTTGTCGCCAAGTCCCATCTGGTTAACTGCTGCAGCTGAATCTCCACCACCGATGATTGTGATGGCATCTGATTTAGCAAGTGCCTCTGCTACTGCAAGTGTACCTGCTGCAAGTGTCGGGTTCTCAAATACACCCATTGGTCCGTTCCATACAACAGTCTTTGCTGATGCAACAGCGTCAGCGAAAAGCTCACGTGTCTTAGGTCCGATATCACAGCCCTCACGGTCTGCAGGCATCTTGTCATAATCATATGTCTCTGTCTCTACAGGAGCATCGATTGGATTTGGGAAATCCTTGATTGTAACTGCATCAACAGGAAGAAGAATCTTCTTTCCAAGTTTCTCTGCTTTTGCAAGCATCTCTTTACAGTAATCAATCTTTGTCTCATCAAGCATTGAGATACCAATCTCATAGCCCTGTGCTTTAAGGAATGTGTATGCCATTCCACCACCGATGATAAGTGTATCAGCCTTCTCGAGGAGATTGTCGATAACATTGAGCTTGTCAGCTACTTTAGCTCCACCAAGAATAGCTACGAAAGGACGTACAGGATTCTCTACTGCCTTGCCAAGGAAGTCAATTTCCTTCTGCATAAGGTATCCAACAACATTCTCTCCACCCTTAGCTGTGATGAACTTTGTAACACCTGCTACAGAAGCATGTGCTCTATGAGCAGAACCGAAAGCGTCACATACATATACATCAGCAAGGTCAGCAAGCTCTTTTGCGAATGCATCTCCGGCTTCCTGTGGCTTTGTCTCCTCTTTGCCTCTGAAACGTGTATTCTGAAGAAGAACTACATCTCCCTCTTTCATCTCTGAAACAGCCTTTGTTGCAGCCTCTCCTGTTACGTTGTAGTCAGCTACAAATGTAACCTTCTGTCCAAGCTTAGCCTCAAGAGCTGCAGCTACAGGAGCAAGTGACTCACCCTCGTTTGGTCCGTTTTTAACTTTTCCAAGGTGTGAGCAAAGGATAACCTTTCCACCGTCCTTGATTAATTTCTGGATTGTTGGAAGAGCTCCGTTGATACGGTTCTCATCTGTGATTTTTCCGTCCTTAAGTGGCACGTTGAAGTCACATCTAACGAGAACTCTCTTGCCTTTTACGTTGATATCATCAATTGATTTCTTGTTTAATGACATAATATGTCCTCCCTTATTTCAAGGCATAAGCCATGTGGCCACGCCATATTATACATATTAAAAAATATAATTAATTCTACAATTCACAGATATTCAAAAGAAATAGCCATGCTTTAAAAAAGAGGCGCGGTTCAATTAAGACCGCGCCCCTTGAGTAGTCTTGAGATATACTGTTCTTGTGGGTACAAGAATTAAGCTAACTCTGAGAAGTACTTGATTGTACGAACCATCTGAGATGTGTAGCTGTTCTCGTTATCATACCAAGAAACAACCTGTACCTCGTACAGATCGTCAGAAACCTGGTTAACCATTGTCTGTGTTGCATCGAATAATGAACCAAATCTCATTCCAACGATATCTGAAGATACGATCTCATCCTCGTTGTAACCGAATGACTCGTTAGCTGCTGCCTTCATAGCTGCGTTGATATCCTCTTTTGTAACGCCTGCTTTCTTAACAACTGCTGTAAGGATTGTTGTAGATCCTGTTGGTGTAGGAACACGCTGTGCAGATCCGATTAACTTTCCGTTTAACTCTGGGATAACAAGGCCGATTGCCTTAGCTGCTCCTGTTGAGTTAGGAACGATATTAACTGCTGCTGCACGTGAACGACGAAGGTCTCCCTTTCTCTGTGGTCCGTCAAGAGTCATCTGATCTCCTGTGTAAGCATGGATTGTTACCATGATACCAGACTGGATTGGAGCGTACTTGTTAAGTGCATCTGCCATTGGTGCTAAGCAGTTTGTTGTACAAGAAGCTGCTGAGATGATTGTATCAGAAGCCTTAAGTGTCTCATGGTTTGTATTGTAAACGATTGTAGGAAGGTCATTTCCTGCTGGTGCAGAGATAACTACCTTACGAGCTCCAGCATTGATATGAGCCTGAGCCTTCTCTTTTGATGTATAGAATCCAGAGCACTCAAGTACAACGTCAACCTTTAACTCTCCCCATGGGCAATTGTTGCATCTGGGAATGCGTAAATTTTGATTTCCTTACCACAAACTGTGATAGAATCATCGCTTGCAGAAACCTCATCTGCATGCTCGTATTTACCCTGTGATGAATCATACTTTAATAAGTGTGCTAACATTTTTGGGCTTGTTAAGTCGTTGATAGCTACTACCTCGTATCCCTCAGCTCCAAACATCTGTCTGAAAGCAAGACGTCCGATACGACCAAATCCGTTGATTGCTACTCTTACTGCCATTTTAATTCCTCCTAGAATTGTAAAAAGTATTTTTAGGGACATGCCCTAAGATGCTTTTATTATAGCGAATAATTCTCAAAGGTTCAAGTACTTTATTTGCGTTTGTTAAAATTTTCACTAAATATTTTCATTTACACACATTTTTTATCATTCTTCACAATTTTTATTTTTAGATATTGCACTTTATTATAATCTCGGCTACACTTAATTAATTGCTGTAATTCGCACTTTCCGGCAGCCAGCAGCAGACAATTATAAATCATGTAACTTATAAAGTTTTTTAACAACAATACATCAGTTTTACGGAGGTATTTATATGTGGGATCAGCACATGCACTGCATGTTTTCGGGTGACAGCGATGCCGACCCGGTATTGATGATAAACTCAGCAATCAACAAAGGGCTGGACGGCATCTGCTTTACAGACCATCTGGACTATGACTATAAAGAGGAGCCTGGGCTTTTCGACCTTGATATAGCAGCATATGAAAAGCGCATCAAAAGACTTGCAATTGTTCTTAAAGAAAAGGGCTGCCCGATAAATATCCACTGGGGCATTGAAATCGGTTTACAGCCTCATATTACAGACAAAAATAATGAGGTCGCCAAAAAATATCCGTTTGACCTCGTGATCGGCTCAAGCCATGTAGTAAACGGCATTGACCCATACTATCCTGCATTTTACAAAGGCAAGACAGAGCACGAAGCCTACACCGAATACTTTGAATCGATACTTGACAATCTGCACTCCGGCGCGGATTTTGATGTGTACGGTCACATCGACTACGTGGTCAGATACGGTCCTGACAAAAATAAATACTATTCATATGAACGGTATGCCGACATAATTGATGCTATATTAAAGGAAATTATCTCCCAGGGAAAAGGCATCGAGCTCAATACCGCCGGCTTTAAATACGGGCTTGGCCACCCAAATCCGACCGAAGATGTGCTAAAGCGCTATCATGAGCTTGGTGGAGAAATAATCACAGTCGGAGCAGATGCCCACAAGCCGGAGCATGTGGCATATGATTTTGACAAGGTTTCAAATATCCTCAAGGATGCCGGGTTTATGTACTATACAGTATTTGAAAACCGCGTTCCTGCTTTCATCAAATTATAGCCCAGCCTTAAAGGCTTACGTTGCCATTCTATCTAACTATTAAACCTCACATGCATTCGCAAATGTCAAAATAGGAGCCACCTGATCTACATTTTACATCAAGTGGCTCCTAAAGCATTGGTTCCGTAAGCTTCACTGTATAACCTCCAAGTTCCGCTTTCGCTATATGAATTTGTTTTGGCATTTCCATATTGCTTTGCTATAAATCTGATTCTGTTTATGACAGGATTCTTATTCTTTTAGCTTAGCTATGGACCTCTACCCTTCTTCATAAAATCACTCCTTTTGGTTACATTATCTATGTAAACTCTTATGAGAGATTCTATCTTTCACTTTTAATCTACAAGAACTTTTTCAACGATATTATTTATTTGCTAATATATCTGTGCGATTACTGCTCTTCGGCTCGCCCTACAGATTTAAATATTCCGTTCAATCATCCTTATAGTACTTTGACTTAAATTATGTAATCCCCATTGGACTGTACCTCCTGTGTTTTATTTTTGTTCCTTTCGTATCTCTTTTTGTTGATTTAAGATTACACCAATTTCACCTATTTGTCAATATATTTTTTGTTAATTTTCATTTTTATTTTAAATTGTCTGATATTTTATATATTTTTTGTTATGTTTACACATTTCTTGCAATTCAATCACATAATTAAAGGGGGCAAAATATCTTTGCCCCCTCATGCCATCATTTATCATTTATCATTCTTCATCCTGTAATCAATACACCTGTTCAGGTAATCGACATAATCCGGATTCTTGCACATACCCTTGCCTGCCACGTCGGAAATCTTTGCCACATCCATGCCGTTACACTTGGTGGTCTTCATAACTATGTTGAGTGCTTCCTCATCAGTGTCGTTACTGATAAAGGTTCCTATACCGAATGCAACCTTTGCCTTATCCTTGAAATAATCATACAATGCAGTCGCACGCTCGAAATCCAGGCTGTCGCTGAACAAAAGTGTCTTTGTCCTTGGATTGATTCCCAGACTGTTGTAGTGGGCTATCATCTTGTCTCCCCACTCGTACGGATCTCCGCTATCATGACGCACTCCCGAAAAAAGTGTCGCATAGGTGAGCTGAAAATCACGCAGGAAGCAGTCTGTTGTTATGGTGTCAGTAAGCGCAATACCGTTTAATATACCATACTCCTTAACCCATGCATCGAGTGCGTACCAGTTTGAATATGCCGGATTATGCTTGTGATTGCCCTGTCCTGTACACATAATCCACTCATGAGCCATTGTTCCCACCGGCTTTAAATTGAATTTCTTCGCAAGATATACGTTTGATGTACCAATAAAGTGTGAATCTGCTGGCAGCTCAACCTCTGCGATTGCCTTTACAGCCATCTCCTGCGCCTCAGCAGACAGACGGCGTCTTAGTCCAAATTCACTGAAATCGCTAAGCCTGTAGGTATCCTCCTCGAGCAGACGCACCTTCTCATCAAGCCTGCGCTTAAACTGCTTAAGCAGCACATCATAATCATATGCCATACGGAAGTACACTTCATTTACAATAGCAAGCACCGGAATCTCATACATCGAAGTATTAAGCCACGTGCCGGCTGCATCGATTGCCAGCCACACGGTGCATCTGTTGTGATGGTAAACTCCTCATATCTTGGCTGCCAGAGTCTTAAAAATCAACATATGTGCCTTTATCCAGGTGATGTTACTCAAGATATTCAAGCTCTTCCTCCGTAAAACGAAGCTGACAGAAGACCTGCACTGTT
>ENA-OQBT01000905-OQBT01000905.1-human-gut-metagenome-genome-assembly--contig:-NODE-905-length-14987-cov-3.444078_pt1 | contig 14987 bp, 14 predicted proteins | sample MGYA00242749_ERZ504557 | MGnify/ENA primary metagenome ERZ504557 (study PRJEB26092, sample SAMD00036243) | human gut metagenome | host: Homo sapiens | study: EMG produced TPA metagenomics assembly of... | reverse complement strand
AAAATAACCCAGCGATCATAAATTGTACTCCTCCCTTATCTCGTCAGATATTATTATACAACGAATCAAAATGCAGAAATAAAATGAATATTACATATAAAAGTGTTTTTATGTATGTTTTAACATGATAAATGACAAAAAAGAATCATCCTCAACACTCCACTGACAAGTTCCGCCATAGTCCTTGGCAATACTTTCTATGATAGAAAGTCCATGCCCATGGAGAGTGGAATCGTCTTTTGTACTTTGTCTGGTAAAAGGAATGTCAGGATTTTTAGAGTTTTTCATTTGGATCATAAACATCTTGGTCTTGTAATCTGTGGACAAATGAATAAAAAAGAGAATCATTTTGTTGGATGATGCTCGCGATACTGTTTGCAGCTTTCCAAGGCATTATCAAGTAAATTTGAAAAGATACTTGTGATCGTAAAATCTGAAAAATCTTCTTCAAAATGTTCTGGAAGAATAATCTTAAAGTTGCAGGTAACATCAAGTTGATCTGCAAGGAATTTTTTCTCCTGAAGAAGCGTATTTAAAAGAATATTTTTGCAATAAGTATCTGGATAATTTCTTTTTACATGAGAAGAAAGTGCAGAGATTAAAGTCGTCATTTCTTCATACTTTTCAGATTCACAAAGATTGATCGCAAGATCAATATGAGAATGAATATATGCTTGCTTTTCAAGAATCTGCTCCTGTAATAACTTCATTTCATCTTCCTGCTTTAAGATGGTTTGTTGTGTGGAATCAAGCATATCAAGCTCGATCGATTTCTTTGTATTCTTACAAGTGATGACGATGATGCTGATAAAGGAAAGAAGGCAGGCAACCATCAGTAAATTAAAGCAAAAATAAAAATAAGGATGGAGAGATGTTTTTGCTAAGTATTCTTTGAACGTTGGGTTAATATATAAATAATGGTATATAACTGCAATATTTGGCAGGATAAAGATATAGATCATGATCAAAAATAATTGCAATTTATGAGAAGTTGTTGATTTCATTTGATATTACCTCCATTTTCCTGAAGTTGTTTCATATAAGAAAGAGCTTGATCGTATTTTTCTTGTTCAGAAAGTAAAGAAAGGGCTAGAAGATGGTTTGCCATATCATGATTCCAAACATAGAGTTTCTGATATTCTTGATCGAGAGAATGCAAATGATCAATTTCTTGTTGCACGGTAAGAAGGCGATGTTGTTCAATGGCATTTTCTTTTTCTGAATCTTTCAATAGATGAATTCCATGACGAAACAATCGAAAGATCAAAAACGAGCTGATCAGTGCAGGAATTAAATAAATATAAGTAGGTAGGCTATTTTGTGATAGGATCGTAAAAATATTATTCAGGATCATCGGTAATAAGATTGGCAATAATAAGGAAATAAGCAAGGATAATCTTAAAAGATAAGCGTGAGTGCTTATAAAACGGATCACAAAAGAAAAGATGATCAAATAGACGATCATTTCAATGGTACACAACAATGAAATAGAAATATCATTGCCTTCAAATGCAACAAAAATTCCAGTGATATGAAGTCCTGGAAATAAAAGTCCGATCAAAGATAAGATCAAAGAAGAAGTCGCTTCGATCAACATCAGAACATTAAAATACAGGCAGAACAAAATAAACTTGAATGATTTTGAGCCACCAAGAAAAAAGAACATGTTAAATGCAGTAAATGGATAAATAAAGATCATCGTATAACGACTTGCGATGGCAGTAGGAACAGGCAACATCCATAAAAAGAAGATTGCATAAAATATGGATGCAAGATACACGTCACGAGATTTTCGCTTTTCACTAGGAAATATTCGAAAAAGCATATTTAACGGAACAATCGTAAAAAATACATTCAGAAGATAATAAAAGAAACGTCCGACCATAAAACCCCTCCCCAAGTCCGATAAAACTTATCTTATACAATAGATAAGTTTATTATACAATAGATCTATGTATACAAAAAGATAAAAAATATAGATTTGGGAAGGAAATATGATTGTTTTTAAATTAGATCATAATATTCAAAACCGCGATAGATTCCATCATCATTGACGGATGTTGTCACATGATCTGCAATGTTCTTAAGTTCATCACAAGCATTTCCCATTGCAATGCCATGACCAGCAGCCTGAAACATAGAAATATCATTGTTACTGTCACCAAAAGCATAGCAATCATCGGTAGATGCATGGAAATAATCCGCAATGTATTTAAGACCAGTACCTTTATCGTGATTTTTTAATAAAACTTCATATTGCGTATCTTCGATTCGAATATAATCCATCGTATCAGAAATTGTTGAAAGTGCATTAACAAAACCAGACATATCACTTCCAGGACCGCCAAATAAGATGACTTTATCAGGATCTTTTACATGATCCCAGCTAAATTCGTGATTCATATAAGGTGCCAGATCGAATGCATGATCATAAGACCATAGTGTGGATGAAAATCAACATTATGATCACGGAAATAAGAACATTTTTCCCCCTCAAATGTTCCATAGATATGATAGGTTTCACAAATCTGTTTGATCTTCTCAACAACTGATTCTGGAACGATCTTATGATAGATGGTTTTGCCATCAACAATAAGATGAACACCATTAGAACAAAGATATCCATCAACCCCAATATCAAGAATCTCCTTTTCAAAATAAACAAGAGGACGTCCAGTATTAATAAATACCTTATTTCCTTTTTCCTGAGCTTTGTGGATTGCTCTGATCGCAGATTCTGGAACCGCTCGTTGCTCTTTGCTATATAAGGTAGCATCGACATCCAGAAAGATTAATTTTTTATTTTCACTCATCGTATAATTTCCTCATTTATATTTTTAATAAAAAATCAAGAGCCGGAAAAGAAGATTGCTTGTCCGACTCTTGATGTTACAACCATATTTGATTATTCCACATCAGTTACAGTTTTCATAACCTGTGGTTCAATTGGTTTGTCAGAATAGTCTGTTGCAACTTCAGCGATCTTATTTACAACATCCATTCCTTCGATGATCTTACCAAATGCTGCGTACTGTCCATCTAAATGTGGAGCAGCTTTGTGCATGATAAAGAACTGTGATCCGGCAGAATCAGGCATCATAGAACGAGCCATGGATAAAACACCAGGAGTGTGTTTTAAGTTGTTGATCACACCGTTCTGGCTGAACTCTCCTTTGATTGTATGTCCAGGACCACCTGTTCCTGTACCTAATGGGCATCCACCCTGGATCATAAATCCGTTGATGATACGATGGAAAGTTAAACCATCATAGAAACCGTCTTTTACAAGATTTACAAAGTTCTCAACAGTGATCGGAGCGATCTCCGGATATAATTCTGCTTTCATTACATCACCATTTTCCATAGTGATCGTTACAATTGGATTTGCCATAATATGAAATTCCTTTCTATATTTTATAATCTTTTGCCGTTTACGGCTATGCTTTGATTATAATGGAAATACTAAAAAAAGTACAGCAGTTTGACCAGAAGAGTTACAATCCAAAATATGCATATTTTTACACAAAAATTACAAAAAAGTTAAGAATATGAACAAAATTTAATGAAAAAGCTTTTATTTCTACAAAATGCGAGTATAATAGCATAGGAACACAGTATGATTTTAAAATCATACGATAATAAAAATTTGGGAGGACATCATGGATTTATATTTAGATTTTGATCATAATTCCAGAAGGCGCAGAAGGGGGCGCAGACGTGGAAGAAGAAATCGTTCCAGAGCTCCATTTGTCATTGGAGTCATCATTTTACTAGTGATCATTGTGGCAGGAGGTATATTTGCTGGAAGAAAATATATGGCTTACAGGCAGCAGAAAGCAGAAGAGGCCAGAAAACTTGCAGAGGCAAGAAGAGTCGTCACAGTCATGATCCCGGAAGGATATTCCATTGATATGATAGCAAAACGACTAGAGAAACAGGGAGTCTTTAAAGCAGATGAATTTATAAAGGCTGCGAAGAATACAAATCAGTATAAAAACGATTTTATTAAAGACATTGACCCAAAGAAGGGAACAAAGTACAAATTAGAAGGTTATCTGTATCCGGATACTTATAAGATTTACAAAAGTTCCAAACCAGAAGATCTGATCCAGAAGATGCTTGATAATTTCGATAAGAAATATTCAGCACTTGCGAAGTCTTATAAAGGAAAGCGTTCTATGGCAGAGATCATGACGATCGCATCAATGATCGAACGTGAAGCAAGCAATATGTCAGAACGTCCGATGATCGCAGGAGTCATTGAGAATCGCCTTGCAGCGAAAATGAGACTTCAGATCGATCCGACCGTTTTGTATACCACAACAAATGGATTATATAATGCGAAGAAAGTTTATTATAAAGATCTGAAAGTGAAAACGGTGTATAATACTTACGTTATGAAAGGGTTGCCAGCAGGACCGATCTGTAATCCGTCAGACACGGCGATCAAGCTGCGATGCATCCAAAGAAACATGATTACCTATATTATAGAACTGACGGAAGCAAAAAGGAACCCATGTTTTCACAAAAACATTCGATGAACATAAGAATGCGAAAAGCACAAGCACAAAAGATAAAAATAGTACAAATAGCACAAATACAACGAATTCAAAATCTTGAGTATTTTACTAAGGATTCAAAAAGATTGTTATTTTTTTGGCGTACAAAAAAAAAATACCTAAAAATACATAAAAATCTCTTTAAAAACTTGTGCAAATAATGTAGAATAAAGCTGTATACAAAAGTTATATGTATACAGCTTTGTTTATGTTTTAAGCAACTTGTGAAAGTTGTAGTGATATTTTCTACGCCCATATGCTAGGTGGACGTAGAGATTAACAATGTGTGAATATATTCACACGAGATTTTTTAGGAGGAAGAGAACATGGCAAGAAAAATGAAAACCATGGATGGTAACACAGCCGCTGCACACGTATCATATGCTTTTACAGAAGCTGCAGCAATTTATCCTATTACACCATCCTCACCAATGGCAGAGTCAACTGACCAGTGGGCAACACAGGGAAAGAAAAATATTTTCGGACATCCTGTAAAATTAGTTGAAATGCAGTCTGAAGGAGGAGCAGCAGGAACTGTACATGGTTCTTTAGCAGCTGGTGCATTAACAACTACTTATACAGCATCTCAGGGTCTGTTATTAATGATTCCTAACATGTATAAGATCGCTGGTGAACAGATGCCTTGCGTATTTGATGTATCTGCTCGTGCACTTGCATCTCACGCACTGAACATCTTTGGTGACCACTCTGACGTTTATGCATGTCGTCAGACAGGTTTCGCAATGCTTTGCAGCTCTAGTGTTCAGGAAGTTATGGACTTAGGAGCAGTAGCTCATTTAGCAACAATTAAAGGACGTGTTCCTGTATTACATTTCTTCGATGGATTCAGAACATCTCATGAAATTCAGAAAATCGAAATGTGGGATTATGATGATCTTGCAGATATGGTTGATTATGAAGCAATCGACAAATTCAGAGCTGAGTGCTTAAACCCAGAACATCCAGTTCTTCGTGGATCAGCTCAGAACCCAGACATCTTCTTCCAGGCAAGAGAAGCAGCTAACTCAACATATAATGCTTTCCCTGCAATCGTTGAAGATTACATGAATCAGGTTAACGCTAAGATCGGAACAGATTATAAATTATTCAACTACTATGGAGCTGAAGACGCTGAGAGCGTAATCATCGCTATGGGATCTGTTTGTGAAACAATCGACGAAACAATCGATTACTTAATGAAACAGGGTAAAAAAGTCGGTGTTGTTAAGTTCGTCTTTACAGACCATTCGTTGCTGAGAAATTAGTAGAAGCAATCCCTGATACAGCAAAAGTTATCAACGTATTAGACAGATCTAAAGAGCCTGGAGCAAGAGAACCATTATACCTTGATGTTGTTAACGCATTAAGAGGAACAAAATTCGAAAGCTGCACAATCAATGGTGGACGTTATGGATTAGGTTCTAAAGATACTACACCAGCTGATATCATCGCTACATTCGAAAACGTTGATAAAAACGAATTCACATTATCTATCGTGGATGATGTTACTAACTTATCTCTTGAAAGAGGAGAAACTCCAGTTACAGCTCCAGACAGCATCGTAGCTTGTAAATTCTGGGGACTTGGAGCCGACGGTACTGTTGGTGCTAACAAGAACTCTATCAAGATCATTGGTGACCATACAGACAAATATGCTCAGGCATACTTTGATTATGATTCTAAGAAATCCGGTGGTGTTACAATGTCCCACTTACGTTTCGGAGATGACCCAATCAAATCAACATACCTGATCAACAAAGCTGACTTTGTTGCTTGCCATTGTGCACCATATTTAACAAAATATAACATGGTTCAGGACTTAAAAGACGGTGGAACATTCCTGTTAAACTGCAGCTGGACTCCAGAAGAAGTTGGAGAACATCTTCCAGGACAGGTAAAAGCTTACTTAGCTAAACACAACATTAAGTTCTATATCATTGATGGTATCAAGATCGGTAAAGAAATCGGACTTGGTGGACGTATCAATACTGTATTACAGTCTGCATTCTTCAAATTATCAGGAATCATCCCTGAAGAAGATGCTATCAAATATATGAAAGACGCTGCAACAGCTTCTTACAGCAAGAAGGGTGAAGCTATCGTTAAGATGAACCACGATGCTATCGATGCTGGTGCAAAAGCTATCGTTGAAGTACCAGTTCCAGCTGAATGGGCTGACGCTGAAACAGAAAGCTTATTCGTTGAAGCTAAGGGAGATAACAAACCTCTTGTTGATTACATCAACAACGTACAGAACTACGTTAATGGACAGGAAGGTAACGCTCTTAAAGTTAGCGATTTAGTACCTTACGTAGATGGACATATGCCTTTAGGTGCATCTGCATTCGAAAAACGTGGAGTAGCAGTAGACGTTCCTTCTTGGAATCCAGATAACTGTATCCAGTGTAACTTCTGTGCTTATGTATGTCCTCATGCAACAATCCGTCCAGTAGCTATGACAGAAGAAGAAGCAGCAGCAGCTCCAGCAGCTACTAAGACAGCTGATATGACTGGAATGCCAGGATACAAATTCGCTATGACAGTTACAGTTCTTGACTGTTTAGGATGCGGATCTTGTGTAAACATCTGTCCAGGTAAGAAGGGTGAAAAAGCTCTTACAATGCAGGGATTAGATTCTCAGAGAGATCAGCAGGAAGTTTATGACTATGGTCAGAAATTACCAGCAAAAGAAGAAGTACTTGCTAAGTTCAAAGCTGATTCCGTTAAAGGAAGCCAGTTCAGACAGCCAATGCTTGAGTTCTCAGGAGCATGTGCTGGTTGTGGTGAAACACCTTACGCTAAACTGATCACTCAGTTATTCGGTGAAAGAATGTACATCGCAAACGCAACAGGATGTTCTTCTATCTGGGGTGGATCTGCACCTGCTACACCATACACAACAAACGCTAAAGGACAGGGACCAGCTTGGGCTAACTCACTGTTCGAAGATAACGCAGAGTTTGGTTTAGGTATGTTCACAGGACAGAATACATTAAGAGAACAGACAAAAGAAAAAGTTGTTGCATTAGCTGAATCTACAGATAACGCAGATGTTAAAGCAGCAGCAGCTGAATACTTAGACACATATGCAGACGGAAGCAAGAACGGAGCAGCTACAGATAAATTAGTAGCAGCATTAGAAGCTTGTGGATGTGACGCTGCCAAAGAAATCCTTGCTAAGAAAGAATTCTTATCTAAGAAATCTCAGTGGATCTTCGGTGGTGACGGATGGGCATACGACATCGGATTCGGTGGTGTTGACCATGTATTAGCATCTGGAGAAGACGTAAACGTATTCGTATTCGATACAGAAGTTTACTCTAACACAGGTGGACAGGCATCTAAATCTACTAACTTAGGTGCAATCGCTCAGTTCCAGGCAGCTGGTAAAGGAACTAAGAAGAAAGACCTTGCAGCAATCGCAATGAGCTACGGATATGTATATGTAGCACAGATCGCTATGGGTGCTGATTACAACCAGACAGTTAAAGCAATCGCTGAAGCTGAAGCTTATCCAGGACCATCATTAGTAATCGGATACGCTCCATGTATCAACCATGGTATCAAGGGTGGAATGAAGATTGCTCAGACAGAAGAAAAGAAAGCTGTTACTTCTGGATACTGGAATCTGTTCAGATTCAACCCAACATTAGCTGCTGAAGGAAAGAATCCATTCCACTTAGATTCTAAAGCTCCTACAACAGAATACGAAGACTTCATCATGGGAGAAGTTCGTTACAACGCTTTATCTCGTCAGAACCCTGAAAGAGCTAAAGAACTGTTCGCAGAAGCTAAAGCAAACGCAGAAGCTAAATACAACAGATTAAAAGAAATGTCTGATAAATAGGCATTACCTATTGTTTAGATGATCTTAATCTAATAAATCAAAATCCCCTTTGTGAGCAATCGAGGCACTGAAAAACATACCATTTTTATTTTGACTTTAATAAAAAAGAAAAAATCCATCAGAGTTTTTATGATTCTGGTGGATTTTCTGTTAGACAAAATATAAATTGCTTGTCTTTTTCGGCCAAAGTTCTTATTTTTTATTCATTAATTTAATTATTCTCTTAAGATTTACTGCAAAGATCGTCATTGCTCCTTGCATTTCCATACAAATAAGACCTGATGATGACGCTACGTCATAACCATGCCGATGTTTTAGTTCGCTGTTCTTAGCTTCTATTTTATAGCGTTCCCGCATTTTTTCTTTGAAATGCTCAGTTTCCTGAAATTTAACCTGTTCACTGTGGGAATCGCAAATGATTGTTTCTGTGTATGTTTTCTTTTTGGCTCCTTCTTTATAACAGCCATCACGATAAGGACAACATTTACATTTTTCAATATCGAAAAAATAGACCATACGTGGGTTTTTGTTTTTTTTATCTTTTTTCCTTTTATCGAAATATTTATGAATGGCTAAATGTCCGGCTTTACACTGATACATTCCGGCATCTTTATTAAATTCAAACTCATCTTCCTTTCTTCGGTTACCTTGTGTAATAATTGGATTTAGTTTTGCTATCAGTTCATAATCACCTTCTTTTGCTGCCTCGATATTTTTCTTTTCAGAATAAGCCATATCTCCAATGACTGATTCAATCTGTATCCCAGCAGCTTTACTTTTTTGTACAAGTTTTGGCAGTTCTTTGCCATCTGTTTTTTCGCCGCTGGTGATTGTGGCAGCTGTGATGATCCGTTCTTCTGTCATTGCTATGTGTGTTTTATATCCAAAAAATGAAGTGTCGGCTGTCTTATGACCAGTTTTTGCATCTTCATCCTTTGAAGTTTCTAAATGTTCCATGTCATCAGTGACAGATTCTTCTAGTAGATTTAATTTTTCCTGCACTTTTGGATAACTGCAAATTTCTTCATTTCCTTTTACAACATCAATAAGCTGTTTACAGTATTTTAGTTCTTTTTCTAAAGAATCCTCTGTGTTTTTATCAGGAAATTTTTCTTTCATTGTTTCATCAATCTCATAGATGCTACGGCGCAGTTTTTTTGATTGTTCCTGGAGTACTTGACGGGGAGTCTTTTGATTGTATCTTGATTTTGTATGCGTAGCATCCACAATAATGGATTTTGACTTAATAATTCCTTTTTCTAATGCTAACTGAACTGTTTTGGCAATCAGCATATCCAAAAGATTCATATCCTTTAAACGCAGCTTCCGAAATTTTGTCAATGAACTTGGATTTATAACTTCATCTTCTGGAGCCATGTCCAAAAAATATTTAAAAGACATATCGTATTTAGAACGTTCAACCACATCAACATCTGATAAATCATAAATTGATTTTAAAAGAAGATATTTAAACATTCGGATAGGTGGAACTGCATTTCGTCCGTTATCCAGACAATAATTAGCAAGCAATTCATCATAAATAAAGCTAAAATCAACCAATTCTTTTATCTGCGGAGAAGATTATCTTTCGGGATTACTAATTCATATATTTCCATGTATGGACTTAGCATCAATTTCTGCTGTTGTTCGATCATAAAAACACCGCCTATATTTGATAGATACATTGTACCAAATATAGACGGTATAATCTACTTTTTCAGTGCCTCTGAGCAATCACAGAGGGGATTTTTATGCATAAAAATAAGGGGTTGTCGCTTTAACGATTAATAAATCGTGAAGCTCTAAGGATTATGTGACGATGTGCAGTGTCTTTGACAATGAGGAAGTTGGAAGCGGTACAAAACAGGGGGCAGGATCAACCTTTGGAGCAGATGTATTAAAATACAATGTTGCTCAGAAATATACGACAGACGCAAGATCGGCAGCGCCGGAAAAGGCAGCCTACATCTATGCGGGGCAGATCAGAGATGAACTGGGAAGCCGTTTGGATTTACTGGAGAAAAATGCATACCGCTTCTGCTATATCAATGATTTCCCAATGAGCGGAACTGCACAGGATTTAATGTACGGAGCCCCAAGCGAGATTACAGAACAGCAATTAAGAGAAGTACACATAAAAGTACGTGATTAAGAGGTTCTTTGAAAATTTTTTATATGAGACAAAGATCGTCTAGTGTTAACTGTTTTTTGTTGACATAGGATTGTATTCTGTACTCAGGTAGTCAGAATATGTTGGAAGTTCCCCAATTGGATGCAGTAGGCTATTTAGAAAAATTGACTGAAATTATCAAAAGCAATGATAATTGTGATGTTACCGTAGCAAGGATGAAGGCATCATGTTGCTACGGTATCGGAAATGCTGTGAATACAGTTTCGTAACATAGCAGTAATATTAGAAAGATTACGATGATTTTTCAATTGCAGCTAATTCCAAAATGATTTTCATGACGCTGGAATGACTGATTCCGAATTGGTCTACTCCAGCGTTTATCATTTCTCGTACCATTTCTGCATTGCGGATTCCAGATGCGGCCTTTCTATTCGTTATATATTTTTCGGTTATATGTACTTTTAATTCCTATCTCTTCTCTATATTTTGCGACAGTACGTCTGGAAATTTTGATTCCTTTTTGTTTTAATAAATTTGATAATGTCGAATCACTGTAGGGTTTGTTAGGGTTTTCAGAAGCGATTATAGCCTTCAATTGTTTTTTTACGGTAATTGGGCTGTTGTTATCCTTTTTTCCAGCAGAAGATGTGAATAAATCTTTCAAATAAACCACTCCAAAAGGGTATTGGAGATATTTATTTTTGATTCCACGGCTGATGGTGGATGTGTGCATCGAAATATCAGAAGCGATATCGGCAAGTGTCATAGGTTTTAATGTGCTATTTCCAGTAAAATAGTCTTTTTGGCGCTCTAAAACAGCAGATGTAATTTTTAAGATTGTTTCTCGGCGTTGTTCAATACTATGCATAATCAATTGCACACGATTGTATTTTTTACGGAAATATTCTTTTAACTCCGGACTCTGCGAAGTATGCATCATATTTAAATAATAGTCACAGAGGGAATAATTTCCAATCCACTGATCGTTTAATCTAATAATCCAACTGCTGTCTTGATAATCTATAAGAATATCTGGCACAATATAATCTGTGGAATTAGTAAGAAATCCAGAGATTGGGCGTGGATTTAATTCTCTGATTTTTGCAATACATTTTCGGACATCCTGTGTAGACATAGAAAGTTTTTGTGTGATAGTATTAATTTTTCCAGCAGCAATGTCATCCAGATGATAACGGATGATTTGATTGAGTTCCGGTGTCAGTTCCTGCCTTGCTTCTAACTGACGTAAAAGACAGTGTGGAAGATCTTTTGAAAAAATCCCTAATGGTTCCAAAGAGGATAGTATGTCCAAGCAGTATTTTACAGTAGATATATCAATACCAAACCATTGACTGAAATCCTTTAACGACAATTTAAAATAACCACAGTCATCTAGACAGTCAATCATGGTCTGCATTGCTGTCCACTGTAAATCTGAAAAATTTCTTTGGTTTAACTGATCCAGAAGGAATTCTTTGATTCCATTCTCCGAAAAGTCAGGGATTTCTTTGTAAATATCCTCGTCTTCTTTAGCGGAGGAATAGGAAACATATTGATTCCATGAAGGAAGATTTGAATTTTCATTATAATCTAGCAAAGGATTTTCAATATATTCATTTTGAAGGAAGTTATTTAACTCAAAATTATCCAAAGACAGTATTTTTAAAGACTGTAGTTGTGTTTGAGATAATGTTTGGGTTTGCACTAAAGTAGTTTTAGGGCTGAAATTCATTTCATCACACTCCAAATCTTACTAAAAGTTTTCTTCTGTAATAGAACATTGTATTAAAGGATTACAGTATTGCAATTGTTCTTTGGCATTTTGTATTGCATTTTCAATCATTTGAACTGTGTTTTCCGATTCAAGATTCATAATTAGTTCAAAAAGTAAGGGAAGATTTACTCCAGCAATCAGGTGAATATTTGATTTTGAAAGATATTTCATAAATTCATTATTGACGCTTCCGCCGAAAATATCTGTTGTTACAATTAATTCTTCGTCATCACATAACGCATCAATAATTTCTTTGATAGGAGTTTCTACCTCTGTCATGTCATTGGTATATGCACATAAAGTAGAAACAGAATTTTGTTCTCCAGTTACAAGTTCCATAGCATTTTTGATTCCATCAGCAAATACACTGTGTGTTGCAATTAAAAGTTTTTTCTTCATTTTTTATACACCTCGTTATTAAAAATAGTTCAATTTAAATGATATTTTTTTATAAAGCAAGAATGATGCCAAGTGTTAGTGTGAAAATTTAGAGGGTTGCAGATGAAAAGTATTGTATATATAATAATACATAATAATACAAAAATGAGAAAAGGAGAGAGAAAGTTGCTGAAAGATTCCATTATTCAATATGTAAAAGAAAATACAGCAAAAATTAGCTTGGAAGAATTAGATACTGTGCTGACAGCGGAAGCAATTGCCGGATATTTTCAAGTAAAAAGAAATACAGTCAGCTATTATCTGAATCAAGAAATTGGAAAAACATTTTTTAAAATTAATACAAGACCGGTTCGCTTTCTAGATAAAAAAGTATTTGAAAAAAATTTTTTTACAGTGTCAAAGGATGTTTATGCTAGTGTGAATGACCTCTTAGATGAAAATAAGCGGAAAAATGGCATCCAAAAGGAAGAAAAACAGGAAATAAATTTTGTAGAAGAACAGGATGTTTTTCAAAATCTGATTGGTTCTAATGGAAGTTTAAAAAAACCAATTGAACAGATGAAAACTTCTATTTTTTATCCCAATACCAGTCTTCCAGTGTTTCTTCACGGGCCGACCGGATCAGGGAAAAGTTTTATGGCAAGAAAAATTTATGAATTTGCAGTGCAAGAAGGAATTCTTAAGCCGGATGCTCCTTTTATAATTATGAACTGTGCTCAGTACGTAAATAATATTGAATTATTGTCCAGTAATTTGTTCGGGTACGTCAAGGGAGCTTTTACTGGAGCTTATGCAACAACCAAGGGATTGTTGGAGGCAGCAGACGGTGGAATGTTATTTCTAGATGAGGTGCATCGATTAAACAGTGAAAGTCAAGAAAAGCTGTTTGTCTTTCTGGATCAAGGAATTTTTCGAAGAATGGGAGAAAGTGAAGGATGGCATAAAGCAAAAGTGCGGATGGTCATGGCTACCACAGAAAATTTGGAATCAAATTTTCTAGATACATTTTTAAGAAGAATACCTATTGTTGTACAGATACCTTCTTTGAGAGAGAGAGGAGAGCAAGAACGTTTGCAGTTTATTTACCATTCTTTATAGAAGAAAGTAAGGTGTTGGATAAGAAGATGAAAGTGTCTGGTAATGTAATTGAAGCGTTGTTAAATCATCTTTATCAAGGAAATATTGGAGATTTAGAGAATAAAATAAAATTTATTTGTGCAACTGCATATGCAAAAAAGAAACGAAAAAATGAAATTGATATACATTTGGAGCATCTTCCGGAAGATGTGTTAAAGGGGATTGCAGAGAAAGCGGAAAATAAAATTGGAAATTATGATACGGTAGAAATTTATCCGAACGCCCCAATACAGGAAATATTATCTGGAGATAAGAACGGAAAAGATTATCATCAAGAACTGTTTGAAAAATTGATTGCTATTTTTGGAGAATTTCGCAGTCAGAATTATGCAAAGGAACAGTTTGAAAAACGATGCATGCACACAGTTAATGATGTATTGGATTGTTTGATTTATAATCAGAATTCTGAAAATGAAAATACTATGCGTAAATATATTGTAAACAGCGTGCAGGAAGCGTTTCGATATGTAGAGTACAGTTGTAATGTTCAGTTTGGAGGAAATAGTCTCCATGCGATTACGGCGTATTTTTTCTGTATGAATCAACACTTTCGGAAACAAAATATTTTCATTCCCAATGAATTGATGCAGTATATATTAGAAGAGTATCCGAAGGAAATTCATATTGCAAAGCGGATTCTTAATATGCTGTCTTCTAAAATGGATATTGTGTCAACACAAGAAGATTTAATTCCATTGACAATTTATATTCGAAGTCTTTTAAATGTTTCCCTTTCCAGGAAAAGACCAAGAGCAGTAATTTTAGCCCATGGATATGCGACAGCAAGCAGTGTTGCAGATGTTGCTAACCGAATATTGGATGAAAATATTTTTGAATCTGTGGATATGCCAATTGAGAAAAATGTATCCGACGTCGTGCAATGGATGAAAGAGTATGTAGAAAAAAATGATGTCAGCCATGGAATTATTTTAATGGTTGATATGGGTTCTTTAAGGGAAATTTATCGATCTTTTGAAGAAAATTTAAAATCACCGCTCGTTGTAATGAATAATATTTCAACACAAATGGCAATTATGGCAGGAGAATTGATTCAAAAGGAAGAGAAATTAGAAGATATTGTTCGGATTCTTGAAGAGGAGAATGAAACGGAGTATAAAATCATATATCCTCAAATACAAA
>ENA-OQBT01000904-OQBT01000904.1-human-gut-metagenome-genome-assembly--contig:-NODE-904-length-14997-cov-4.165098_pt1 | contig 14997 bp, 15 predicted proteins | sample MGYA00242749_ERZ504557 | MGnify/ENA primary metagenome ERZ504557 (study PRJEB26092, sample SAMD00036243) | human gut metagenome | host: Homo sapiens | study: EMG produced TPA metagenomics assembly of... | reverse complement strand
AGATAAAAAAAATTCAAAAAAGCTATTGACAGTTTATATAGTTTTTGGTATAGTACCAATTGTCGCAACAATAAGTAAAACTTATAACAGAAATGCGATATGCGGAAGTGTCGGAACTGGCAGACGAGCAAGACTAAGGATCTTGTGAGCATTGCGCTCGTGTGGGTTCAAGTCCCATCTTCCGCATGAGAAACGGTTTGAATGCTATTATATGTGCATTTAAACCGTTTTTTTGTGTCATCATAATAACCTGAGCTGCAGTGTTTCGCTGATACGATAAGTGTTTCAGTAGGAGCTTCTTTTTTGTACTGTGGGAAATTACTTATAGTATATTCATAAAAAATTCATATCTTTTTGTTAAAATAATGTGTAGATTGTTACGATATAATTTGTTTGAATACAAGCGATATTGAACCTGAATGGTAACTGTTTGGCAGATTGCTGTTTTGTATGACACTGGGCAGTTATCCTGAATGGAGTGCGGCAGGAGAATCAGGTATGAAAAAAAACAAAATGGACACACAGGAATATCAGTTTATAAAAGAAACGGTAAAAAAACAGCCAAAAGAGAATGGCAGTCTGTTGCGCAGGCTGCTTATGATAGCAGGATGTGGCGTTTTGTTTGGAGCTGCGCAGCCGTAACCTTTGCCAGTGTGTTTCCGGTTATGGCGGACAGAGAAGAGAATACACAGCAGAAAATTGAACTGACAGGATCGGATGTAGCGGAGACGATATCTGAAGAACAGGCAACAGAGAGGGAATCTGTCGCTTCAGTTTCTGAAAAAGAGGAGAAGAGTCTTCTGGCAATGCGTCAGGAGATGTATAGGGAAGTGCTGAAGGTTTCCCAAAAATCCCGAAAATCTCTTGTAAACGTGAGAGGAATTTCAAAGGATGAGGATTTGCTGAATAATTCTTATTTGCAGCAGGAAGATACGGAAGGTCTTGTCTTTCTTGAAACAGAGACGCAATTTTATATCCTGACCTATGAGGAAGAACTGGAAAATCTGCAGGAACTGCAGGTGACTTTTGCAGATGGTTCGACAGTGCAGGGAGAGATATGCAGGGGAGATGCAGATTCCGGATTTGCAGTTGCAACTGTGAGAAAAAATCTTCTCAATGACAGTACAAGAGAAGGTATCGTGGTATCTGATCTGACAGACACAAAGAAACTGGGGCAGAGCGATATAGTAATTGCTATCGGAAGTCCTGCCGGTGACAGTGATGCGGTGGTTTATGGAATGATCACTTCTGTTTCTGAAAAACTATCGGTAGCGGATACGGAGTATAATGTGTTGGCTACAGATGTGCAGGGGAATGAAGATGGAAGTGGTGTGCTGCTTGATTCTGACGGAAATGTGGCAGGTATGATACTGAAGAAGAATGAAAACGACGGAGATAATATTCATGCAGTTTCCATTTCGCAGATTCTTCCGTTGATAGAACATCTGGCTAACAAAGAGACAATCAGATATACAGGTATTTATGGAACAGAGATAACTCAGGCACAATGTAGAAAACTGGGAATTGATCAGGGACTTTACGTGGAGCGTACACAAGAAGAATCTCCTGCGATGAAGGCAGGGATACAGTGTGGAGATATTATAAGTAAGATTGATGGAACTCCCACAGAGAGTATGCATCTTACTATACATATCTTCAGACAAAAAAGCAGGGAGAAAATCTTACCATAACGGTTCTTCGCAAAAATTCCGATGGTGAGTATGCGGAGAAAGATTATAAGGTAACAGTTGGAGAGAGATAGTGACAGGCGGAGAATCCTACAAGCGGGATTCTTTCTTGTGGAATTGTTATAATACTAAAAATAAAGGATAGAGAGGCAGGCTTTATGCGTTTTTTAAATGAGTTACATGAGGGAGACAGAATTAATGGGATTTATCTGTGCAAGCAGAAACAGTCTGCGGTAACGAAGAATGGAAAACCCTATGAGAATATTATCCTACAGGATAAAACCGGAATCATGGATGGAAAGATCTGGGATCCGAATTCTCTTGGAATTGATGATTTTGATGCACTGGATTATATAGATGTTGTGGGAGATGTGACCAGTTTTGCAGGGGCTATGCAGCTGAATATCAAGCGTGTGCGCAAGGCTGCTGAAGATGAATATGATCCTGCAGATTATCTTCCTGTAAGTGAGAACAGCACAGATGATATGTACAGCCAGCTGAGAGCATTTATTGACAGTGTGGAGAATACTTATCTGTCTGCACTTCTGAAGAAATTATTTGTGGAAGATGAAGCTTTTGTGAAAGCGTTTGAAGGACATTCTGCAGCGAAGACAGTACATCACGGATTTATCGGCGGTCTGATGGAGCATACTCTGGGAGTGACCAGACTCTGCGATTATATGTCAAAGGCATACCCGGTCATCAACAGGGATTTACTGATCACAGCATCACTTCTTCATGATATCGGAAAGACAAAAGAATTATCTGCATTTCCGTTAAATGATTATACAGATGAAGGCCAGCTTCTGGGACATATTTATATGGGAGCGCAGATGATCAATGATCTTGCGCGCCAGATACCGGAATTTCCGGAGGTGCTTAAGAATGAACTGATCCATTGTATCCTGTCCCACCATGGAGAACTGGAATATGGTTCCCCGAAAAACCTGCATTGGTGGAGGCCGTAGCCCTCAATCTTGCAGATAATACAGATGCAAGAATGGAAACCATCACAGAGATTTTTGCAGCAAACAAGAGTAAAAAAGAGTGGCTTGGATATAATAAATTGTTTGAATCCAACTTAAGAAGAACAGATGAGGTGTAATCTTTATGGAATTTCGTAAGAACGATCTTGTTACGTTAGAGATAGAAGATTGCGGAATTGACGGTGAAGGTATCGGAAAAGCCGATGGCTTCACCGTTTTTGTCAAGGACGCAGTGATCGGTGATACAGTAACAGCCAAAATTATCAAGGCAAAGAAAAATTATGGTTACGGCCGTCTTATGGAGGTGCTGAAGCCATCTCCGTACAGAGTTGAGCCCAAGTGCGAATTTGCCCGTCAGTGTGGCGGATGCCAGCTTCAGGCACTTTCCTATGACCAGCAGCTTGTATTTAAGACAAATAAGGTGAAGGGACATCTGGAACGTATCGGTGGCTTTACAGATATCCCCATGGAGCCGATCATTGGCATGGATGAACTTTTTCATTACAGAAATAAGGCACAGTTTCCTGTAGGCAGAAATAAAGAGGGAAAAATCGTTACAGGTTTCTATGCGGGAAGAACCCACAATATTATCGAAAACCGTGACTGTGCACTTGGTGTAGCTGAGAATAAAGAGGTTCTGGACCGTGTGATCGCACATATGGAGAAATACGGGATTGAACCATATAATGAAGCAACAGGCAAAGGCTGGTGCGCCATGTCCTGATCCGTTACGGATACTTCACAAAAGAAGTGATGGTCTGTCTGATTCTGAACGGAAATAAGATTCCGAAAGAGGAACAGCTTGTAAAATCTCTGTGTGAGATTCCGGGAATGACAAGCATCACCATCAATGTAAATAAGAAACACAGTAATGTAATCCTTGGTGAGGAAATCCGTCTGCTCTGGGGTCAGGAATATATCACAGACAGGATCGGAGATATTTCCTATCAGATTTCTCCTCTGTCTTTCTATCAGGTAAATCCTATGCAGACCCAGAAGCTTTATGCAAAGGCACTGGAATATGCAGATCTTCACGGTCAGGAAACAGTATGGGATCTCTACTGTGGAATCGGAACCATTTCCCTGTTCCTGGCACAGAAAGCAAAATTTGTCCGTGGTGTGGAAATTGTTCCGGCAGCTATAGAGAATGCGAAAGAAAATGCGAAACTTAATGGCCTGGAGAATACAGAGTTCTTTGTGGGAAAAGCAGAAGAAGTGCTGCCAAGAGAGTATAAGAAAAATGGCGTTTATGCAGATGTCATCGTCGTAGATCCGCCAAGAAAAGGCTGTGATGAAACCCTGCTGGAGACCATGGTCGAGATGAACCCGGATAGGATTGTGTATGTAAGTTGCGACAGTGCGACGTTGGCAAGGGATCTGAAGTATCTGTGTGAGAGGGGATATGAGCTTAGAAAAGTATGCCCGGTTGATCAATTTGGGATGACTGTTCATGTGGAGACGGTGGTCTTGCTTTCCAAGGGAGAGATCGACTCGAAAAAGGTTCGGGTTGAGTTCTCTTTGGAAGATATGGATATGTCCGAGTTCCAAGATGGAGCAACCTATCCGCAGATCAAGGAGTATGTTTTGGAGCATACCGGGTTAAAGGTTTCCAACCTTTATATTTCTCAGATAAAGAGAAAATGCGGACTGGAAGTCGGCAAGAACTACAATCTGCCGAAGTCCGAGGATTCCAGACAGCCACAATGCCCACCGGAGAAGGAAAAAGCAATCCGAGAAGCATTCAAATATTTTGGGATGATCTAACATCCAGCAAAATGGAGGTTTCTTATGGATAGATTGATTTCTTGTGAGTTCAACATGGATAACGCCTGTGTGGAGCTGAAATTCCTTGATGGCAGCATGATTTCTATTGATACCATCGCAGTGGAGAACGAGGTTGCCGACAATATGTATCAGCGGTCAGAACTGGACTATCTGATCTACAATGATCCGATTGGATATGCTGATTTGATACTGAACGGTAATCCCGAAACCTATTTGAAAACTGTAACTGAATACAAACCGCTTGATAGCTAACCAACACTTTGCCCGTGGGAAAAATTCTGCGGGCAATTTTTTGTATCTTTTCTGTGAACTCTATTGATTTTGGCTGTCTAATGTGGTAGACTATGTGCGAAGTCTAATGGTGTAGACAAGGAGGGCGTGAATATGGATTTTCCGAAGATTCACGAAAGTGAATATTCGTTTTTGTTTGATTATGTGGGAGCATGAGCGGTTACTGCTGTCGAGCTTGTAAAGCTGTGCCAGGATCAACTCGGATGGAAAAGGACTACGACTTATACCGTTATCAAGCGTCTTGGAGAGCGTGGTGTGCTGAAGAACGACAATGGCACTGTTACTTCTCTCGTTTCCAAAGATGAAGCCCAGGCGTGTGAGATCGATGAACTGGTTGAGAAAAAATTCGAGGGTTCTCTGCCTGCCTTTATCGCTGCTTTTACAAAGCATCAGGCTATGTCCGAAGATGAGCTTGATGAGGTACAGCGCATGATCGACCGCATCAGGAAAGGAGGTTCACAATGAACGAACTCTTTTTGAAAATTATCAACATGAGTATATCTGCAAGCTGGCTTATCCTGGCTGTGCTGATACTCAGGCTTGTTTTGAAGAAAGCTCCCAAGTGGGTCAATGTTCTGCTTTGGGGTATCGTGGCTGTCAGATTGATTTGCCCGCTCTCTTTTGAGAGCGCATTAAGCCTTATCCCAAGTTCAGAAACAATTCCGTTGGATATTGAAATGGCGGCCAAACCCACAATAGACAGCGGTGTTCCGGCGATCAATAGTGTGGTCAATCCTGTTCTATCCTCATTTGCCCCACCACAGCATGTATTGACGAGTGCAAACCCGCTTCAGATTTGGATTCCGATTTTGAATATTATCTGGTTGATTGGTGTCGGCGCCCTTCTCTTGTATACCGCAGTTAGTTATTGGCGCCTATGTCGTAAAGTGGATACCGCTGTTCGCTACAAGGGCAACATTTTCCAGAGTGAGAATGTAAGTTCTCCGTTTGTCCTGGGCATTATCAAACCGAGAATCTATCTCCCGTTCAACATGAATGGTCAGGATCTGGAGCACGTTGTTGCCCACGAACAGGCGCACATTCGCCGCAAAGACCATTGGTGGAAGCCTCTTGGTTTTCTCCTGCTGACGATTCATTGGTTCAATCCTCTCATGTGGTTGGCTTATGTTCTGCTGTGTCGTGACATTGAGCTTGCCTGCGATGAAAAAGTCATCAAGGAACTTGGCAATGAGCAGAGAGCCGATTATATGCAAGCACTTGTTGCCTGTAGTGTAAACCGCCGCATGATCGCCGCTTGTCCTCTTGCCTTTGGCGAGGTAGGTGTAAAGGAGCGCGTGAAGTCTGTGATGAATTATAAGAAGCCTGCGTTCTGGGTTATTATTATTGCAGTCATTATTTGCGTGGGCGTTGCGGCCTGCTTCCTGACGAATCCTAAACAAGACCGCTATACATTGCGAATTGTTGTTCCCGCAGGAAGTCAAGAGGAATTTGTATATACGGAGGAGGAAGTCAGCACAGTCAGAAATTCAATCAAAATATGGTCTGGTGATGGATTGGGTGATACAGAAGTTCTTTTGTTCCCCGTTAATAAAACAGCAGAAACCGGATACACAGCCACTTATCTTACGCATGGTATGTCTGTGGAATTTGATGCAGAAAATGATACGTGGTTTAAGATTGGTGTGAATATGCAGAACCCCACCAATGAGGACATTATTGTTTATGTTGAAGTAGAAAATGTAGAAGTGCGTATTGTGGACGAGATAAATTCCGTAATAGAGTGGTTTGATTACCTTGAAACCCCTGATGAAATGAAATGGGACGGTAGTCTTGAAATCAGCCTCACCGAGTTTCCAGATGTGACCTTCCGTTGGACTTACGGAGAGATGCTGGCTGTTAAGGGTAGTAAAAGCACTTCACTTTATACGGGGATGCCAATCTGGAACGCCTATTTCTGCGACCTCACTGGCGACGGTTTGCCTGAGTTGTGTTCTTCAATCAGTTGGGGCTCAGGCATGATTGACAACCGTGTCATTATCTATGACTATGCAAACGGAGTAAGCTATGAGCTGTCTGACAGAGGGTATTTTGATTTCACTCTCAGACAGGATCATCAAGATGGCCGCTTGTATGTAGATAAAACAAAATATCATACTGATGAACTGGTAGAAACCGGCCGACTGGTTTTCAAGAATCATTGCATTCAGATTGAAGGTTTTTCCAACGAAGCGCATCAGGTGTTCCAAGCTGAAATTCTGGAAATTCATAATGGCAATTATCTTGTGAAGCCTGTTGAAGGTAGCTGGGAATTGAGTAGTGCAGACCGAATTGAAGTGTCGATCAGAAATGTGCATCCATCACCGGAACCTGAAATCGGAGATGTGATCGAAATTGAATACGCTGGTGAAATCCTTGAAACCTATCCTGCACAAATTGCAGATGTTTATGGTATCAAGGTTATTGAGAAAAACAAAGGCTTTACCCATCTGGCAAACGATGATTAGAAAATCACAAATATCGAATAATTAGTTTCAAGCAGATAAACCGCTGCAATTCTCATTCCAAAGGGGGGATGAATGTTGTAGCGGTTTTTTCTTTTTATGGTTCAAATGCCAGCATTGTTTTCGTTGGCAGTTTCTCGTTTTCACAGTTCAGAAGATACGCTATCACCTTGTTCGCAAAGCGATTTGTTTTCATGGTATCCCAATCAGCAAGCCGGATGATCTCTGCTGTGCCGTTCTCAAAATCCAATGATATTTCGCCCCATTCGCCGTCGCAGTCTGCTTGGTATTCGTAGATTGCGGCGGCGATTTTCTTTTTGCGCTTAGTTTTGGATTTCTGTTTTAACCGGACAGCATGGATTGCATCCTCGGCAACCAGAAGTTCCGTCAGTTTGTCTACTGCTTTCCGATAGGCTCGTTCTGCACCGCTGGCTGTGCTGCCCTCAAACATAACCGCCAGTTCTTCAAAGGTGGGGCGGTCTTTCCATGAGCCGACACGCCCACAGGTCATGCAGATCGCAAGACGCTTTTCAAGCAAGGTCTGTTCCCGGTAATTCAGTTTCTCAAATGCCCGCTGCACCTTTTCTGCTTGTATGCCGTTCCAGAGGATGTCGGTATAGTTCCAGCTATCGTCAAGGGCAACATCTTCGCCTGTTTCCTCGCCATCCTCGTCTGTTACATAGAACAGTTGCTGATTGCGGATGCCACGGACAACTTTCAGATATTCTTCCGCAAGGGCAAGCTCGCAGTTGTACTTCTTGGAAAACTCGCTGACCGCATCCTTGGTGTTATGGTACAGCCATGCCATTGACCGCACCATTTTGTAATTGGTCAAAGAGGACACCGACCATTTTTCTTCGCCCATGCGGAAACGGAGCATAGCATCCCGGATAAACGGGAAAATGTAGGTAGCATACTCTGCACCCTTGGCAGGATCATAGTCCATCAGCTTTTGGAGCATTTGCTCCCGACAGGAGAGCTTTATATCTATAAAACGGTCTGTGTCATACAAATCGCCGCCATCCACGCCGAGCAAGAATTTGATGCGCTTGTTGAGCTGCGGTTCGTAGTGGTGCAGGAAGAACGAAAAATAAAGCAAATTCTTTTCCTGCAAGGCAGACAGAATATGTTCATTTGGATTGCTAACCGCTGGCGGTTCCGGCTCCAGTTGGAAGATGCGCTCTGCCACATAGGGAATGATGCCATCACCGTATGGATTGACAGCGTGTTTCGGTATGTATCCGGTCATATTCCATGTAAAATCATTCAGCATAGCGCACCTCCTTCCAGTTTAGTAATACTCATAAATATCCCGTGGTCAACTAATGGGTTATTTATTACTTTATTTTCTTTAACATACGGTGATAAATAGGTGCATTTGGTGCAGGAGTTGTGATTGGGACCAGAAGTCCCTCTTTGATAAATTGTTCCACACGCAAAGCAATCCACCCATCACCGATCCCTAATGGATTCTTTCCAAGAACCTGTCCAACAAGCACGCTTTCCTTAAACTCGTCGTCCAGTGTATCCAATTCTCGAAGAATAAATGTATCATACAGAGTTTCTGATACGCTGACCAGTTTGCCGTTTATAACAGCACGAAGAGGAGAATTTTCCTGTTGGAGTTCTCTCCAGCGGTTAGCCAAACTACGAAGGTAATTTGTTGGCAACTTCTTTCCAAGAGATGCCATCCGTCCCAAGTGATAAGGTTCAACTTCTCCCCAACCGTTATACTGGACAATGCATCCATCTGGTCTTGTTTCCCACATTGGAAGCTCCACAATGGTAACATCCAATTTTTCAAAGCCGATTGGTCGTAGTTGTTCCAGAAGCCAATACAATCCGCACACATCATCTGGTTCTCGTCCGACCCAAACACGAATCGGCTCTCCGTTTTGTGCTTTTTCCAGTAGCGTAGCATAGTTCTTTCGGGATGTATTGAGAAGTTCAGTTACGATTTCAGATGCCATATCGGGCAGTATGCTTAGTAGCAAAGATAATGCCGACTCACGCTCCAAACAAATTCCTGCTTCGGAGATGTTGCCCACAGACAATGCCAACGGAAGATTAACTATGTCCTTACGATTTCCCTCCAACGGTATAGCATTCTCCCAACCAGAACGCTCCCGTTCTTCTGCTTGATGCTGGAACTTTTCTATTTCTTCTTTTGAAACTGTCCCATCAGAGATAATTACACTGGTTGCTCCGCCTAAAAAACCCTTATGTCCAATCGCAACCGCCATAGTCCCTGCGGCACTGTCGCTAAATACTACTTCTAACATAACGTTGCTCACCTCTTAGCTAAATTCAAATTCTTTTTAGTGCTTCTTTCTTCAAAGCCGCCTGTCCCATTTCTTTTTCATAATCGCCCTTGGCATAAGCGACATTGCTCAATGCCTGGAGCATCTTATCTTTTGCCAGCTTTTTCATGACCTCCGCAAGATCTTCATCCAGAGTACCACGCTTTATATAGCGGTTTATGGTATTCAGCCGCTTCTCATAAATCTGTTTCAGCGGATGATCGTCCGCAAGTTCCCTCTGTTCTCGCCCTTTCAGATTGCCGATCTGCCGACAGGTGCGGTGCAGCTTGTCCCCCGGTGCATAGCCACCGCAGTATTTGGTGTGCCTTGCGTTGGTGGTCAGAAACCACTTGCCGCAGATCCGGCATTTCTTCGGTGCATGACCAACACATAAGCCCTCAAAAAGATCAGACCGGAACATCCCTACAAAGGATACATAGTGCATCCGCTTGACCAGCTTCGCAACTTTTTCGCCGGGACGGATGACGGATACATACTGAACGGAATTGTTCAGGGTAGACATCCAGCATTGCCTTCCGTGATGGAAAACTCCGGCGGGAAATAGCTGCCGAACATTTTTGCAAAACCCTCTGCGGTGCGGTCTGCTTCGTTGCCGTCTGTTTTTTCTGCAAAATCAAGCATGGCCGTTTGGTATTCCCCAAGGGAGTATGCCAGATGCCCGAAAACTGCGGTATAGCGTTGGAGCATCATCGCATCGGTAAAGTTCTGGATTTCTTCAAATTGCAAAGAATTGGTTGCGGCTTTTATGGCAAACTCCACATATTTCAGCGCATTGTCCACAGTAAAGACTTTTTCAATCCGTTCTCTGTGCTTTGAGATATTCATATAGGAGAACGGCGGTGTTTGACTGAGAATATCAAGCATCGTCAGAGCAGCTTCCTTTGCAATAGGACAGAGTGCAGAAGCATCCTGTCCGGCGTTTAATATTCCAAGCAGCAGATTGATTTTCTCGCATTGCTCGTTTATTTTTGCAATGGTATTCACAGGAACATTCAGTGCATCACAGGCAAGCGTACCGACAGGAAATGTTTTGCTCTCATATATGACCGTATCCTGCCAGAAATCCAATGTCATCAATTCTTGATTCATGCTTGCCCTCCTGTCCTGTTTTTTCATTTTTCTAATTATATCATGTAAATGTAAAGAAATCTACGCCCTCAGATAAGTTGTCCTGTTTTTTGAAACAGGATTGTCCTGTCATTAGCCTGTTTTTTGAAAAATCCGTCATAACCATAATAGAAGGAGCGAAGCACCTGCCAATCACGGCGGGTGCTTCGTGCTTTCCAGAATATTATGAACGGAGGGTTTTCTATGACAATCTATGAAACCATCAAGGCGGCAATCAGCGTCAAGCAAGCCGCCGAACACTACGGGCTGAAAGTGAGCCACAACGGCATGGCTTGCTGCCCGTTCCACAACGACAGGCATCCGAGCTTGAAGCTGAATGAGGACTATTTTTTCTGCTTCGGCTGCGGAGCCAAGGGGGACGTAATCGACCTTGTGGCAAGGCTGTTCGATTTGAGCAGTTATGAAGCAGCGCAAAAGCTGGCTGCGGACTTTGGACTTGACCCAAAACCGCCCACTGCCGCAGCTATGGTCAAGCCGAAGCGTCCCTATATCCGTCAGTTACGGGAGGATGAAATGCTGTGTTTCCGGGTGCTGACGAATTATCTGCATCTGCTGGAAGATTGGAAAGTACGATACGCACCCAAGACACCGGAAGATGCTCTGGATGACCGTTTTGTGGAAGCCTGCCAGATGCACTGCTATATCGAATATATGGCAGATGTGCTGACGGTGGGTGATCTGGAAGAACGGGTGGCATTGGTGGACAAGCTGATGCAGGACGGCAAAATTGCTTTTCTGCAAGAGTACATCACACGAAAGAAAAAGGAGGTGGCGCACCATGGCGAAGAACCGGAAAACGCCTGATATGAATTTGCCTGTCTGGTTTGACGGGCAGAACATCAACGAAGCTCTGTTTTGTGAAGAATTTCTGCAGGAGCGCAGAATCATCTTCGCAAACGGAGCTTTTTTCACGCCCAATGGTCGAGTGACGGACGATCTCCCTCTGCGTGGGGAGATTTACGACAAGCTGAAATTCTGTGCCGTAAACAATATCCCCCGGAAGATCACCAACATTCTGGAAGTGCTGAAACTGGAAGCACAAGTGCCTGACTTTCCACCGGAACAGGATAGAATTCATTTGTCCAACGGTACGCTACTTTTGGACGGCACATTTACTGAGGGCAGACCTGCTATTGTGCGGAGCCGTCTGCCTGTTGCCTACAATCCCAACGCGCCCGCACCTGAAATCTGGCAGAACTTTCTGGATGGGCTGCTCCATGCGGAGGACATCCCCACCTTGCAGGAGTTTATCGGCTATTGCCTGATCCCCTCCAACAAGGGACAGCGCATGATGGTGATTAAAGGCAATGGCGGCGAGGGCAAATCTCAAATCGGTGCGGTGCTATCCTCTATATTCGGCACAAATATGAAAGACGGCAGTATCGGCAAAATTTCTGAAAACCGCTTTGCCCGTGCCGATCTGGAACACATTCTGCTGTGCGTGGATGATGATATGCGAATGGAAGCCCTGCGCCAGACCAACTATGTAAAATCCATCGTGACAGCACAAGGCAAGATGGATTTGGAACGTAAAGGCAAGCAGAGTTATCAGGCTGGATGTTTGCCCGTCTTCTTGCGTTCAGTAATGGCGATCTGCAAGCTCTGTATGACCGAAGTGACGGATTTTACCGCAGACAGCTTGTGCTGACTACCAAGGAAAGGCCTGTGAACAGAGCCGACGATCCTGACCTTGCAGAGAAGATGAAGCTGAAGCCGAGGGCATCTTTCTGTGGGCATTGGAAGGATTGCGGCGGCTTGTTGCCAGCAACTTCAAATTCACAGAGAGTGACCGTATCCGGGAAAACCGGGAAGCGGTCAAGCGTGACAACAACAATATCTTCGATTTCATGGAATCGGAGGGATACATCCGGCGCAAAGCGGATGCGTCCATCAGTTCCAAGGATTTCTATGAAATATACCGGATGTGGTGTGAGGAAAACTCCCTTGCACCGCTGAAAGCCCGTAGCTTCAGCGATGCCATGATTGCCAATGCCGGGAGATTCAATCTGGAGCATTGCAACAACATCACCAACTCTGCCGGACGGCGGGTGTGGGGCTTTATGGGCGTGGAAGCTGTGGCAAGACCTCATATAAATGGATTTTACGATGTTTCGCCGTGTACGTACGTACCGGAGGGCTGGCGGGAATGATTTTTCCAGTCGTGCTCTGTACGTATGTACGCAGCATTTACCCCCCGTTCTCTCTTGTTATAGGAAACAGCGGTTTTCAGAGCCGACCTGTTTTCGGACATCGAAAATCAATGGTAATGAAAACAGCGAAGTTTTTGACCGCAGGACGAAACCATTTCGCCAAATCGTGCTTCTCTAAACCGTGTACTCTGTTCACGGAACAATGGGTGTTTTCACTGTTCCAGACTAAACCTCACGGAACAATAAAATGGGATATATGCCTATATGGACAGAATATCGCACCCGCAAAAATAAAACGATTTTGGAGTTGCCGGATTTTTCACTGTTCGGTGCATCCGCTCCGCTTCGGAGAGTAGCTATCGTACCAAACTACAAATCAAAATTATGGAGGAATTTTCAATATGAATGTACGCAATGAAATAAAGGCACAGATCATCCGTGCCGGAATGACCATGCAGGAAGTAGTTGACTTGCTCTCGGACGAATACGGATGGAGCGACAGCGTTTCCAATTTGTCCGCAAAATTACAGCGGGAAAGCATCCGATATAAGGAAGTATTGGAGCTTGCCGCTGTGCTTGGCTACGACATCGTATGGCAGAAAAGACGGGAGAAGTGATGCTCGGCAACAGCCCCTCGCATCTCCCGTCTCCATAGGCGCACCGCAGTGCTGCCTATGGATGGCAGTGAAAGATACGGTTTTTGCTGCCACCGGATGCAAGAAGTAGTTCGGCAGAACGGCTCCATGCAGACGGGCTGACCATGGGAAAAGGCGCAGACATTTTCGCTTTGGTCAGCAGAGGTCGCCGCAGTGACCGCATCCCCTCTCGGGAGAGCCCACGGCACTTTGCAGCCAGTATGGATGAAAGTGTCATAGTGGGTTATTACACTTTGAAAAAGTGCCGTTCTCCAGCCCTCCGCTGTCTGCAAATTTTAAAGAAAGGAAAAATCCAATGGCAAGAAATGATGGAATCCACCGCACCGTAGCTCGGAATCAGGACTTGGAAACACCGGCTGATGTGGCAAAGGTACAGGAACACAATGAGCGTGAAAAGGACAGCTACAGCAATCAGGACATCGTACCGGAACGCACTTCTCTGAACATTCATTTCAAAGCCCCCGCGGACGATTATGTAAAAATGTTTGAGCAGATGGAACAGGACGGTGTAATCTCCACAAGAGGTCTGAAACCGGATGCCGTCAAATACGGTGAGTTGATTTTTGATGTGAACTCTGCTTACTTCTACAATCACGGCGGCTATGAATTTGCAAAACAGTTTTATGCCGATGCCTATAAAGCCGCCGTGGAGATCGTAGGCGGTGAGCAGTATATCCTATCCGCTGTGATGCACGCCGACGAGCGCAACCGGGCAATGTCCGAAGCTCTGGGCGAAGATGTGTACCACTACCACCTTCATGTGGTTTATATCCCGGTGGTAGAGAAGCAAATTCTGTGGTCGAAGCGATGTAAGGATGAATCCCTCCGGGGAACGGTAAAGGAAACGATCACGCAGGTCAGCCGCAGTAAAAAATGGGAGTCCAAGCCGGTGCTTGACAAGGATGGTAATCCAATGTTGAACGCAAAAGGAAAAAAGATTTTGAAGTCGTCCTACAGTGTGTTGCAGGATGACTTTTTTTCATTTCATGCGAAATGCCGGATATACCGATGTGGAGCGTGGAGAGCGTGGCAGTACCGAGGAACATCTGACAGTGACACAGTTCAAGGTTCAGGCTGAACAGCAGCGTTTGGAAGCTATGACCGGACAGGTGGCACAGGCGGAGCGCGGGTTGGAGAATGCCAAAGCTGCCACGGAGAAACAGAAAAAGAAACTGGAAGCTCTGCAAAAGGAAACCAAAACAGCAAAGACCGTTGCTCTGACGGTGCAGGAGATTGAAACGATGGGAAAGAAAGCCACATTCGGAAATAATATCACGCTGACACCGGATGAATGCGACACGCTCAAACGCTATGCGGTCAACGGCATTATCGCCAATGCTGACAACAAGCGCTTGAAGGAGAAACTCGCTTCCGCTGAAAAGACGGTTTCCATCTGGAAACAGCGGTATGAAGCAGTAAACGAAAAATATATGGAACTGAAACAGAAAGCCCAGCCTTTTCTGGATGCACTGGAAATTGCATCCGAAAGGGTTCGGGCTTTTATCAATTCTATCCTCATCAGAGGAAAGG
>ENA-OQBT01000903-OQBT01000903.1-human-gut-metagenome-genome-assembly--contig:-NODE-903-length-15053-cov-2.411497_pt1 | contig 15053 bp, 18 predicted proteins | sample MGYA00242749_ERZ504557 | MGnify/ENA primary metagenome ERZ504557 (study PRJEB26092, sample SAMD00036243) | human gut metagenome | host: Homo sapiens | study: EMG produced TPA metagenomics assembly of... | reverse complement strand
TGTTTTCATACGTATAAAGTGCATTCAAACGCTGAAAATCCGCTAATTGCTTCTTCTGACGCATCACGTAAGCAGCGGCCAACTTACGAACCGAAGATCGGGAATCTTCCTGAGCCCACAAGAGAACATCAAACTCAAATTGAGTGGTTTCCAAAAGGGTTTTAATTTCTTTTACCGTTAAGCCTCAAATTCATTCTTCGTCATGCTTAGTTTCGTCCTCTTTAGTTAACGGTTCTTCATTGACACTATCCAATGTTAAATTGCCAAGCTTCTGATTCCTATAATCGGTGAGCACAATGCGTCGCGCCTTGTCTAAATCGACGATACCGCCACTTACTAAACAACCGCGACGACGGCCGATATTTTCTAACAATGTATCGGCATCGCCTAACTCTTCCGGTTTTAATTTATAGCGTTCCGCTAATAAACCGGGTTGCGCTTCATTGACCTGATTAAGTAATTGTTTCATTACCGATTCAAGGTCATACACATCATCTGAAATAGCACCGGTCATAGCCAGCCGAGCAGCGGCACGCTGATCTTCCAATTTAGGCCACAATACGCCCGGCGTATCGAGAAGTTCCAAATCCTTACCGATTTTAACCCACTGTTGACCTCTGGTATGACCCGGTTTATCCGCCGTGCGAGTAGCGGCAGCACCGGCCAATTTATTAATCAAGGTAGATTTCCCTACATTGGGAATACCAAGAATGATAGTACGCACGGAACGGCTGCGAATGCCTTTATTCTTCCATTTGTCGATAATCGGCTGGGCCAGACGTTCAACAGCTTTGACTAACTGCTTATTCCCCTTACCGGTTTTGGAATCAATTGCCAATACGGTAGCACCTTGGCTTTCGAAATAAGCAACCCATTCTTTAGTTGCTTGCGGATTAGCCAAATCGGACTTATTTAACACGACGATATGTGGTTTTTGGCCCACTACTTCACTGATTACGGGATTGGCACTACTCCGTGGAATCCGAGCATCCAACAACTCGATGACAACGTCTACTTTTTTGACATATTCCTTTATCATGCGGGTGGCTTTCGCCATATGCCCCGGGAACCAATGTACGACCGGAAATATATCCTGTTTTGTATCTGCCATGGTATCGCCTCCTTTAAGCTTAATCGTTCATCTTTAACTGATTTTTATACACGTATCTTTATGCCACAGTAAAAAATAATAAAAATATTCGTACGTTATATATCGCCTCAGTTTATATATACTGACATATAACGTAGCACACATGTATAATAATCAGAATATTTTTAATTTATGCAATTCGTGTAATTTAATGCAGTGCTAACTAATTGCTAACTAATTGGTCACTCATCACTCGCTAATTATTTACTCATCACTCGCTAGTTTTTCACTAACTATATTATAACATGCAAAAATAAAGGGCTGCCAACGGCAACCCTTTATTTGTGAAATTAGCGTTTTTCGCGAATACGCGCAGCTTTACCAGTGAGATTACGTAAGTAATACAACTTAGCACGACGAACCACACCACGACGCATAACTTCGATTTTAGCCAAACGTGGGCTGTGAAGTGGGAATGTACGTTCTACACCCACACCGGAAGCAATACGACGAACAGTGAAAGTTTCACGAACGCTACCGCCTTGACGGTTAATAACCAAGCCTTCAAAAACCTGGATACGTTCACGTGTGCCTTCGACAACTTTTACGTGTACACGAACGGTGTCGCCGGCGCGGAATGCAGGAATGTCTGCACGAAGCTGTTCTTGCTCAATTACGTTAATAATGTTCACTTTTTTTCCTCCTTATTGTAGACATTCTTACCCATACCTCATAGGCAGCGGACTATCTCAAAATAACAGTACTATAATATCACATACTAACTATATATAGCAAGTCTATTTTTGTAAAATTTTTACTGCGGCCAACTATTTCCATCAGCCTATATTTTCGCTACTTACGAATGACTTCAGCCCAATTAGAGTATGCCGAATAGTTTCATACCCAATACGCCGCCCCAGAAGTGAATTAAGAAACTCACAACCGAAATAGCCAGGCCAACGCGCCACCACGTACCCTGCGGTACATAGCCGGCACCGAAGAAAATCGGCGTTACGCCGGAGCTGTAATGTGTCAACGTACAGCCCGGGCTGTTCATCAAACCAAATAACAAGATGGTAAACGGTATAGGAGCCCCATCGCCACCAAAATAGCCGCAAAAGCGGAGAACAAAGCGGTAATGCGAGCGGTGCCGCTGGCAAAGAAATATTGAGAATACACGAAAGCCGCTGATACAAAGAAAGAGGCCCAGAACCAGTCATACCCTTTCAGGAAGTTACTTACGAAATCCGCAAATACTGCAACAACGCCTAACTTACCAAGGAGCCCGGCCATACCGACGAGGGTACCCATCCAGATGAGTATATCCCAAGCCGTTTTTTCGCCCAATATATCATCCCACGTTAATGAGCCCGTCACAACACAGGCAAGAACGCCGATTAAAGCGACAGCCGTTGGATGCAATTTAGTCCAGATAGCCGTAGCCCATAAAATGATACAAGCCACAAAAATCAAAGCCACATAAATTTCACTCTTGGTGATAGGTCCTAACTTATCCAGCTCTTTTTGTGCCATCGCCGGTGCTTCCGGCGTCGCTTTAATTTCAGGCGGATAGATTTTATAAATGAACCACGGCATTAAAATCATACAAATCACACCGGGAATCACGCCCGCCTGAAACCATTCCCACCAGGAAATATCATAACCGAATAGCTTGGCCCCTAAGGAGGTAATCAATAAGTTACCGCTACAAGCCGTTAAGAAAATAGTAACGGTAATCGTATTAATGGTGTGAGCCGTAGTCATCAAAAAGGCACCGATTTTGCGGGACGAGCTGTCGTGTGGATTGGATCCGAAGGACAGTGAAACATTTTGCACAATCGGGAAAATAATCCCGCCCCCCACGGGCCGTATTTGACGGCGTTGCCGGCGATATAATCAAATCTGCACAGGCTAACGCATAGGATAGCTTCAACGAACTGGTACCGAATAAATGAATTAAGGTATACGCAATCCGCTTGCCGAGGCCGGAATTAATGATGCCGCGGGAGAAAAATACAGCTGCCACGATGAGCCATACATTAGCTTCCGCGTAACCGCCCAAAGCTTGTACCATAGTGATAGATTTAGTCGCTACGGCAGCAACAACGCCAAAAATCGCCATAATCCCCGTAGGCCAGGGGCGCAGAATAAAGCTGCAATAGTGGCTATAAAAATAGCCAACAATTGCCAACCTTCCGGCTTAATGGCTCGGTGTGAGGTAAAAACCATATAACAAGCCCTACCAAAACGGTTAAGGCCGCTCGCATAAAAGTATTCATATTAACATCCCCAAATCATATAAATCTGCTCTCTCTTTCAGATTTATTCTAAATTTTTTAAGTACTTATATCTTGTTTTGAACGTGTTCAATTTGATATTGTAATTTAGTTTTATTTTAAAGTACTTACATCCCCGATAACAGCCATGGATTCATAGGCCAAACGCACTAATTGTAAACGATTGGCTTTAACTGCTTCATCGTCTACCATAACCATAACATCTTCAAAGAATTTGTTAATAGCCGGTACCAAGGTTTCAGGAATAGCTACTACTTTATCATAATCCTTGTTTTCAAGGGCTGTTTGTGAATTTTCATAAGCAAGAACCGCTTCTTTGAATAATGCTTTTTCAGCTTCGTCACTGAATAACAAATCATCCACAGCCTTATAGCTTTCGTTTTTAACCAAGTTATACATACGCGTATAAGCCTGAACGAGTTCTACATTTTCATCGATACGATGAGCATAATAGCTTTAACAAGGCCGTCAGCCTGAGTTACGGTAACAGTCGGATTGGATAATACCAATTCAATAACATTGTGCGGCACTTCATGATCGAGGTAAATATTTTTCAAACGAAGGGCAAAGAAGTTATTCAACTGTCCTACGATTTCATCGTGTTTAGCTTCCGGAACGCCTAACAATGTTAAATCCTGGCGCCATAACGGTTCTAAAGAAACATTCCAAGCACTATTGCTTAAAATATTCAATACGCCGATATCTGACGACGAAGTGCATAAGGGTCCTGGGAGCCGGTTGGAATTAAGCCGCGGCTGAAAGTAGCCACAATATTGTCAACTTTGTCGATAATGCTGAGCACTTTACCGGCCGGAGTTTCAGGCAAAATATCGCCGGCAAAACGTGGCAAATATTGTTCAAAAATAGCTTCCGCCACTTCACCGGATTCACCGTCGAGCAAAGCATATTCTTTACCGATAATGCCCTGTAATTCAGTGAATTCAGTTACCATGCCGGTTGTTAAGTCCGTTTTTGCCAATACGGTAGCTCGTTCAAGTTCAACCATGGCGTCTTCACCAAGGCCGCAAGCTTCACCGAATTCAGCACCTAAGGCTAATAAACGTTCAGTTTTATCAGCTAAATTACCGAGACCTTCTTGGAATACGATTTTCTTAAGGCCTTCAGAACGATCGGCCAAGGCTTTTTTACGATCTTCATTAAAGAAGAATTTAGCATCGTCCAAACGAGCACGCAATACGCGTTCGTTACCGGCTGTTACCACATCAAGACTATGGCTGTCGCCATTGCGAACGGTAAGGAACATTGGCAATAATTTACCGTCTTTGGATACCAATGGGAAATAACGCTGATGGTCTTTCATCGGCGTAATAACCGCAGCATCCGGCAATGCCAAGTAACTTTCATCGAAAGTACCGCAAAGAGCTGTCGGATATTCTACCAAGTATAAAACTTCTTCCAATAAATCGTCGTCCCATACGATGGTAGCATTTTTAGAATCAGCCAAATCATGAAGTTGTTTACTAATCATGTCACGGCGTTTATCTTGATCCACGATAACAAAGTTATCTTCCAAGTTTTTGATATAATCAGCCGGATGCTGTACAAGCACACCGCGTTCACCTAAGAAACGATGGCCACGGCTGAAGTTGGAGGAACGAACACCGGCAAATTCCACCGGAATTACGGCGGTGCCCAATAAAGCCAAAATCCAACGAACCGGACGAATGAATTTATCATCCAAATCGCCCCAATGCATAGATTTAGGGAAACTTAAACCATGAATTAATTCAGGCAAGATTTGTGTGAAAATATCCATAGCTTTAACACCGGCTGTTTTGGTTTCAGCGTAAATATAACCGTCTTCTACTACTAAGTCGCTACATCAAGGCCTTTACCGCGGGCAAAGCCGATAGCGGCTTTTGTCGGATTGCCATCTGCATCATAAGCGATAGCTGCGGAAGGTCCTTTATGGGCGTTCGCTCAATTCTTCGGACATATCCGCTGCACCATCAACCATTAAGGTAATACGGCGTGGTGTGCCCATAGTGCGAATCACTTCATATTTTAAATGATGTTCCTGTCAATTTAGTTTCCGTTAAGGATTTAAGCTGTGCTAAAATGCCGGGCATGGCGCCGGCCGGTATTTCCTCAGCACCAATTTCAAATAATACATCTTCAGCCATATTACTTATCTCCTTTCAAGAGTGGGAACCCTAATTCTTCACGTTTATCCAAGTATGCCTGAGCGCAAATACGAGCAAGACTGCGTACACGACCGATGAAAGCGGTACGTTCGCTGATACTGATGGCGCCGCGAGAATCTAATAAGTTAAACGTGTGCGAGCATTTTAACACATAGTCGTAAGCCGGCAAAATATAGCCTTCTTCACAAATGCGTTTAGCTTCTTTTTCATACATTTCAAACAAAGTGAATAACATATCCGTATCGGCTAAATCGAAGCTGTAAGCAGACTGTTCCACTTCATTAAGATGCCAAATATCGCCATACGTTACATTTTCATTCCATTTCAAATCATACACGTTTTCTACGCCCTGAATATACATAGCCAAACGTTCCAAACCATACGTAATTTCTACAGATACCGGTTTTACATCGATACTGCCCACTTGTTGGAAGTAAGTAACTGCGTTACTTCCATGCCGTCGAGCCAAACTTCCCAGCCGAGACCCCAAGCGCCTAAAGTTGGCGATTCCCAGTTGTCTTCTACGAAGCGGATATCATGGTCTTTCGCATGAATCCCCAAAGTTTCCAAGCTTTTTAAATACAACTCCTGAATATTTTCAGGCGATGGTTTAACGATAACCTGGAATTGATGATGTTGGAACAAACGGTTTGGATTGTCACCATAACGGCCATCCGCCGGACGACGGGATGGTTCCACATAGCAAACGGCCCAAGGTTCAGGTCCGATAGCGTGTAAAAAAAGTCGCCGGGTTCATTGTACCGGCCCCTTTTTCCATATCATAAGGCTGTTGTAAAATACAACCTTGCTCTGCCCAGAATTTTTGCAGATTTAAAATTATTTCTTGAAATGTCATGTTCGTTCCTCCTAACATGGTGGCCCTTTAGGACACTAACTTCTGTTACCATACCAATTCCCGTTTATATTGTCAACCAAAAACATATGTCCTCGGTCAAAAATTGCTTATATAGTAATAATTATATGCGTAACTTACTAACTATTATTAAAGCCATTGCTAATCAAAAGCTTTCGCCTTCATTTCATGTAAGAATCGCAAAGAACTGAGTTCTTGCCCCAACTGTATCGTTGTATAGGCAAAAAGCGCACGCTCCAACTCGCGCCACAATGTACGGGGCAATTGAACCGATGTGGTATCCTGCCAATCATAGAGCAAAATCTGCCCTATCGCATCTTGCGCCGTTCGCGACAAAGTAAAGCCAGTTGTGTCTGTGAATTCTTTGACAAACCGAGCTACCCCGTCCGCCTGTTGATAGGCTTTAGCGGATGGCACAAAGCCGGCCAGACTAAGTAGTTGCCAACCCAGTAAGATAACGGCTAACGGCACCGGCTTCGTACGAATTAACTCCGAAAATCGCACAACCAAAGTATAAAGATTTATATCTCGTTCTTCCGCAGCAAAGGCGGTGCTGATAAACTCCCCCGCAAAGGCAGCATAGCAAATGCTGTCTAAATCGGTTTCGATGGAGCGAACTAAATAACGACCGTCCAGTTGCTGTAAATCGTAATACTCACCATTCGGCAATAAGGTAATATACACCTGACTGAAAGGCTGTAAATAACCGGCATTTTTAAGCGTCTGCCAACGCCGTTGCGGGATGGAGCAATGAAGAATACCACGTTGTTTTGTCAAAAACGTTACTACTGAATAGGTCTTGCGTTTACGGCGATATAAGACCACCGCATCACAATTTATCGTATTTTGACCTTTCATAGGGTATTACTCCTTTTCCTTATCCTGCTCCTTAGGCTCAGCTTCAGTCTCTTCTTCAACCGGTGGTACCGGTGCCGCTTTGAGACGGGCAATGCGATACCCTTGCATTTCTGTAACGGTGAAAACATAACCGGAAAGCTCAACCGTATCGCCTACAACCGGCGTACGTTCCAGCATACCGAAGATATAACCGCCGATAGTATCTTCTTCCGGCTCATCGAAGTCAACATGCATAGCATATTCCACTTCGTCCACAAGGACTTTGCCGTCAAAATCGAAGGTGCCGTCATCATTGATGACTACAGCCGGTAAATCTGTTTCATGCTCATCTTTAATGTCGCCAACGAGCTCTTCGATAATATCTTCGAGGCAAACAAGACCCACCATACCGCCGTATTCATCAACTACAACAGCCTGATAAATTCGACGGGTACGCATATATTGTAAGAGTACGGAAAGCTTCATGACTTCCGGTACGGTCAAAATATCGCGACGAACTAAGCGTAAATCTTTCCGAGCCTTTTCTTTTTGCTCCATTAAATCCTTAATATGAACAAGGCCGATTACATGATCCTTATCTTCCATACAAAGGGGATAACGGGTATGACTTGTTTCAGAAATAATTTTTAAGGTTTCTTCAAAGTCATCTTCCACGTAGATGCAATCTACATCTTGACGAGGAATCATAACTTCACGAGCCATGCGCTCCACAAAGTCAAATACATTATCGATAAGCTCGCCCTCCACATGGTCAAGCTTACCTTCCGAATGAGATCGGTTAACCATCATACGAATTTCTTCTTCCGTATGCACTAAGTCCAGTTCGTTTTTGTACAACGTGCCGAAGCTCTTTAAGAAGATAGCGCTCACTTTTTCCGCCACCCATACTAACGGTGTAGCTATAAAGCCTACGCCCATAACTATCTTGCAGTCCAACGGATATAGCGAATCGGGAAAGATAAACCCAATGCTTTAGGAATAATTTCACCGAAAGTCAGGATGGATAACGCAATCAAGGCTATCACTATAAAATCGATAATACCGGCCAGCCAATCAGTTTCGACCTCAAACAATCGCTCCCAATCTGCAATAAACGGTGCTATCAAAGCACTGCCAACGCCGGCAAGGAGTACGATAAAAAACAGAATCAAAAATTGCGCCGTATTAATAAACCGAGCCGGTCGTTTATACAAATTTCGCAAATACGCTTTGGCCACTTCACTTAAATCTTCAATATCATCCAAATGCTCTTCACTGAGCCTTGCGAATGAAAATTTTGCCAAAACTAAAATATTAATCATTACAATACAAACTACGGCCAACCCTATCAATAATATGGCGGCCCCTAGGGGGTATCTATACCAATCATTCCTTTCTATTCATAACCAAATTCAGACAACATGCCTGATTTGTTGCGCCAATCCTTTTTAACTTTTACCCATAAATCGAGGTAAACTTTGGTGGCCAATAAGCGTTCTACATCCGTTCTCGCTTCAGCCCTAATTCACGCAACATATTTCCTTTTTTACCGATTATTATACCCTTTTGCGAGTCCCGTTCGCAATAGATAGTTGCACGAATGTAAGTGGTGCCGTCGGGACGTTGTTTCATCTCATCTACATCAACAGCGATAGCATGCGGAATTTCTTCACGCGTTTTAAGCAAAATTTTTTCACGCACAATATCGGCAATAATAAGACGTTCCGGCTGATCCGTAATCATATCTTCCGGGAAGTACTGCGGACCTTCCGGTAATACTTTTTCCAATACGTCCAATACTTCATGGATATTATCCTTTTCAAGGGCAGAAATAGGAATAATCCCTTCAAAGGGATATAAATTCTGATATTCTACGATAGTTTCCAAAATTTGTTCTTTGGACAAAGTGTCAATCTTATTGATTACCAAGAATACCGGTACATCCACATTCTTAAGCTGTTCGATGATGAAATTGTCCCCGGGCCCGCGTTTTTCATTGCCTGCCACCAAGAATAAAACGGCTTCTACTTCTTTTAGCGAGTCTACGGCCGCTTTTACCATGAATTCACCCAATTTGTGTTTCGGCTTATGAATCCCCGGCGTATCCATAAACACAATCTGTTTTTTCTCATCCATGTACACACAAACGATGCGATTACGCGTCGTCTGCGCTTTATCGGAAACAATCACAATTTTATCGCCAATGAGCGCATTGATTAATGTGGATTTGCCCACATTCGGACGCCCTACCACTGCTACAAAACCGGATTTAAAATGTTTATCTTTATTCATTATATGGTGCATCCTCCCGCACATAACCTAAATTGCCCAATACGAACTCTTCTTCGCGGCGCATTTCCGCTTTATCTTCATCCGTCATATGATCATAACCCAAAATATGTAAACAACCATGAACTGTTAAATATGCCAATTCCCGTTCAAACGGATGGCCGTATTCTTCAGCCTGTTCGGCTGTTCGTTCCAAGGAAATAATCAAATCGCCAATCAATGAGTTTCCAACTTCCATATCAATTTCGTCCCCTTCATTGAGGGCAAAAGACAAGACATCGGTTGGACGGTCGATGCCGCGATACTCTTTATTGAGCTGATGGATTACTTCATTGTTACAAAGTAATACACTGAGCTCTTCTTCATCGCTGAGACCATATACTTCGCTCACTTCGCCGCAAACTTTTTGAATAATTTCTTCATTAAGGGCTGCCGTTTTATCACCTTCAACAGGTTCCATGCCTTCTGCATAACTGATTGTAACTATCATAGGTTTCACCGACCTTCCTCTTGTGTAGTATCCGTCTTTTGAACCGGTGTATCAAACTCTTTTGCGATTACATCGGTTGAATCATTTTTTACCGTTTTATCCGCCTTAGCTTGCTTATCCGTTTTATCGTTCTTTTGTTTACTAAGCGGTTTATTTAAATCACGCCCGGTTCGTTTCACTTCATACCGTTCATACGCGCGAATAATCTTACTTACCAGGTCATGACGAACTACGTCCGCATCGGTAAAGTGAACCATGGAAATGCCGGCTAGGCCCGTAAGTACATTTTCCGCCTCAATAAGGCCTGACACCATGCGTCCCGGTAAGTCGATCTGGGTGCGGTCACCGTTAATAACCATCTTAGAGTTGTTACCCAAACGGGTTAAGAACATCTTCATTTGTTCCGGTGTCGTGTTCTGTGCTTCGTCCAAAATGATAAAGGCGTTTTCCAAAGTACGGCCGCGCATGTAAGCGAGTGGAGCCACTTCGATGATACCGCGTAGCATGAAACGGTCAACCTGTTCCAAGCCGAACATATCATTTAATGCGTCATAGAGTGGTCTCAAATAGGGATCCACCTTTTCCTTTAAATCGCCAGGCAAATAACCAAGCTTTTCACCGGCTTCAACGGCCGGACGCGTTAAAATAATAGCTCTACATCGCGATTTTTTAAGTAAAAAGCAGCCAGTGCTACGGCTAGGAACGTTTTACCCGTACCGGCCGGTCCGATGCCAAAAGTAATCGTATTGCGACGAATACTGTCTACATACACCTTCTGACCTTCCGTTTTTGGCGTAATCATGCGACCCTTCATAGTCACATTAATGGTATCTTCAAACATGGTATGCAATAAATCGGCCTTACCGGATTTAACCATGCGCACGGCCATACGAATCTGCTGTTCCGTAATGGCACTGCTTTCTTTATAAAGGAAAACCAGTTCTTCCAGGACACGCCAAAATTGGTTGACAATTTCATCGTCCCCTTTGAGTTGCAACGTATCGCCGCGACTCACCACCTGGCAAGGTAATTCTTCCACAATAATCTTTAAATTTCGTTCTTGCATCCCCAAAATAGGGGCTGCCATTTCATAGCGGGGAAACGTAAAAGTTCGTTCCGTCATACTCTTCTCCTTATTCCTTTTAACTGTAATAAATAAAACTGTAGGATTTTATAAAAATGCCATTAATTGTATCTGCCAATATTCGTTATTCATTTTTACAAAAATTTACGTACTGCCGAGCCGTTTAAGTAGTTACATAAGTCCCCCTGTCGCACATCACGTTCATCCATACGTCGTTCTATTTCTTCTTGAATACGCCACCAGCCCATAGACCAATTCGTAAACAAGGTGTTTTCTTCCGGCGCCCGGCCAACCAAGCGCTGTAAGACTATATTTTTATCTAAAAGTCGTAAAAAAGCAATAACACGCTCAATATATTCATCGGCACTGATTAATTCAAATTGTTTCTCTTCATACCACTTGGCCATTAATGTATTCTTTACAATATAAAGAGCATGCAGTTTAACTTGATCAACACCGAGTGCCGTTAAAATCCTGGCCCCTTCAATCGTATCCGTCATGGTATCCCACGGCAGATTGACGATCATATGAGCACAAACGCTGAAGCCGTAACGTTTAGTCCTAAGCACCGCATCAATGAACTCCGCCATGCCGTGACCACGATTGATTTTTTCAAGGGTGTGGTAATTCACCGACTGCAAGCCGTATTCCAAATAAATATCCACACCGTATGTTTCCTTAATACCTTTTAGAATCTCTAGGTACGTGTCGTTAATACAGTCAGGTCTGGTCGCTATGGCAAGGCCAACCGTACTATCAATGCAACCTGCCTCCATATATTCTTTGAAACGTTCCGGTTCCAAATACGTATTGCTGAAATTTTGGTAATACGGAATGTATTTATACGCTTTATATTTAGGGGCAATATGGGCAATATTCTTCACCAATTGCTCCTGCACCGTCATAGAGGCCGGTAGATTATCATAGCCCGCCCCGATTTCGCCGCAGAATACACAGCCCCCTACACCGGCCGAACCGTCACGATTAGGGCAAGTTAACGGTAAGGCTACAGGCAATTTATATACTTTTTCTCCATATTTTTCTTTCAAAAAAGCCGATATGGCTCGATACCGTTTCGGTTTTGTCGTATCACTCATTAACTAATACCGCCTCCGGTCTTACAAACGGCGTTTGCCGTTGTTTTACATCTATAATTAGCGTCACCCGGTCTATCCCCTTTGTCTTATAGGTCTTCTGTTCCGCTTCGGAAATGGCACCTAATATAACGGCTGTAGCAATGTGACTGTATGTTCACAATAATCTTGACGAATCCGTCGCCATTCTACAAAGCGATAATTAGGAATAAACTGTTTCACTAATTCTTCGTCACGCCAGAACGTCTCGCCGGCCTGTAACAATTCCTTAGTCTGTTTAGGGAGGCCCAATTCATCGCCCCGCACTTTACCGCCGAAGCTTACCAGGCAATCATATTCCAAGAGCTCTTTACTGATTACATCATTTTGTTTTTCAAAATAATCATGTAAAAAAGCCATTTGGTCGCGATCATTCAATTTACGCTGATGTAAATTCTGGGCGAGCCAGGCTTTCGTCAAATTTTCAAAATAATGGAAGGCACTTTCGCCATTGGCAATTAAACGTCGTCCTAAATAGCCAAACACAGTGCGCAACCGTTCACTGTTGTAAAAAACGCTCAAACACATCTTCAAAATGCTTTAAAAAGCGTATTTCATCGTAAGGCATGACATGCGTAGCCAGTACTTCATACGGTGCCTTCGGATCATATACATAATCATAATCCTTACTTCGTTCCAAACCGGACCCTTGTAATAATTTAAGAAACCCGATTTGCAAAGCATGTGGCGTCAAACTAAACACATCGTTAAAAGACTCACCAAAACGCTCATAAGGCTCATGCGGTAAACCAACGATGAGGTCCATATGTACATGGGTTCGCCCACCTTCGATAACGGGACGGATAACCTCACAAATATGGGCCCAATTGTTATAGCGCTGAATGGCCTTAAGTGTTTCCGGATTTGTGCTCTGAACACCTACTTCAATCTGCATACGCCCTTTGGGGGCAGTGACGAGTAAATCAACTTCTTCCTGCCCCATCAAAACCGGTTCCATTTCCAAGTGGAAATTCGTCGCCGTATCCGCATCATGGATCCACTGCATCAGCGGTAAATGATGATGCTTGGCGCAGTTAAAGGTTCTGTCTACAAATTTAACTTGCTTTACCTTATGGTCAATAAACCACTGTAATTCTTTAAAGGTTCGTTCCTGCGGGAAAAATCGTACCGTATTGGCATTGCCCGATAAACAGTACTGACAGTGAAACGGACAGCCGCGAGACGATTCATAGTAAATAATCTTATGTTCCAAATCTACCATATCCGATTCATCATAGGGGAATGGAATCGTACCTAAATCGCTACTTCCGCCACTTCTTCAGAACCTTTAATAGGATATATCTCATTTAAAGAATTAACGTTCCCAACATTAGCAATCAACGCTGTAACATCCATAGTATTGGTGCCGGTTACATCAGTTCCGGTTTCACGTCCCAATATACCCGTTATAGCCGGTTCCAACGGTGATTCTCCGGCTTGCAATTTAGCCGTTAATTTGGCAAAAGCTTCTTCCCCTTCACCTTGTACAATGTAATCAATATACGGATGCTGTTCTAAAATACGGCGAGCCGTATAAGATACTTCCGGACCGCCCAGTACAATTTTTACCGCCGGTCGTACCGATTTTAACAAAGACGCTACATGGAGTGTCATATCAATATTCCATATATAGCAGGCAAATCCCACTACATCGGCGTCATGTTCCGTTAAATCGCTTATAATATCCAAAACAGGCATATTAATAGTGTATTCCACTATATCATATGCCTGTCCTTGAGTGCGTCCGAAGGCGCGCAAATACCTGAGCGCCAACGACGAATGTATAAATTTTGAATTTAAAGTACTTAAGAGTATGTTCATTAATATCCTCATCATATGATCGCAGTTAACTACACTGCCACTAACTTAGTCATCGGCTATATTATATCATATTTTGAGAATTTTGTGTGAATGGAGGGTATTGATTGTCGAGTTTTACTATAATATTACATTCAATAAACTCTTAATGGTACTTAAAGTTCGTACGTAAAAATATCACAGTTATAAATTACCGGACAATCAAAAAATTCCGACATAAGCTGTTTAGCCGAAGCATCAGGCTTCTCCGCCACCTGAAAAAAAGCTTTCATAAACAATGCATGCGTAAATACGGCAACATTTTTATGACTACCGCCAAAACGTTCATTTAACAATAAGTGGGCGGCCTTAACACGCTTAATAAATTGCCCGAACGATTCTACCGTAGGATGCATTTGTAAATCCGGATTCAATGTTTCCCAAAATTTTTCCACCATCGGCTTACGCTCCGCCATGGTCGACCCCATACATTTCACCGGATCTAAATAAGTAAATTCACGAACTTCCGGCCATTCTTCAACCGTAGCCGTCGGATAGGCATTAATCGTCGGTTTCGCAGTTTCTTTAGTACGTAAATACGTAGAGTGAATAATATACTCTAAGTGATTAGGCAAATGTTCCGGCACTTCTTGCGCTTGAGATTGCCCCAATGGCGTTAAAGGTATAGTTGCCGTTCCAAACGTTTTTTAGACCTGCATTTGCTGCACTTTCACCATGACGGATAAGATAAATTGTTGCCATAAGTCTCCTTTTACTCAATTGCATAATTACACAATCACTCATTACTCCATAATCTGATAAGTCGGGATTAGGCCCGATATTCTACTCAATACTCTACGCTCAACTAATTTTTATTTCCAGTAAACACCCCATACAAGATATAATAAAATTTTAATTCCCCGTAATAAAACTTTTAAATAATATATGATCGAAAAAGAAGAAGAATATAATCCAGAAAATCATGATATAGAAGTAA
>ENA-OQBT01000902-OQBT01000902.1-human-gut-metagenome-genome-assembly--contig:-NODE-902-length-15068-cov-5.659527_pt1 | contig 15068 bp, 19 predicted proteins | sample MGYA00242749_ERZ504557 | MGnify/ENA primary metagenome ERZ504557 (study PRJEB26092, sample SAMD00036243) | human gut metagenome | host: Homo sapiens | study: EMG produced TPA metagenomics assembly of... | reverse complement strand
ACAGAAACTTGATTGAGCATGAATAAAAGCCCCTTGATGATAAAATAGTGTGACGTTGTTCCCATTTTACCATAAAAAAAGCAAGCTTGTAAGGGGGCGCAAGAATCTGTTAAACGTTTCAGAATGGCAGAATCATGATATAATAAAAGCATAAGAACTATGTTTTTTTTGATACGAGGTGATCCCTATGCCAGCCTGGCTCATCATCTTCCTATTTTTCCTGCTTACAGGGCTTGCCAAATTCTATATGTGGATTGGCGTCACGGACCTCTTGAAAGCCATCATCGCCGCGACCTTGACAACCTTCGTCATCGTCTGTGCCTTGCGGCGCAGCGGCCAGAAACAAGCCGAACAAAAAGAAAGAGAAAAGGCAGCAGCCTTGAAAAAGAAAACATCCAGCCAGCCTCAGAAAATACCAAGAGCAGACATCAGCTCGATGCCGACGATGCCGCCTTCCTGTCCGCCGTAGGAACCGGACTGATTTTGCACGAACTCCACGAACGGAATAAAGAGCAGGAACGGGCAAGCCGCGATTACGACGGAAATTGGGATAACCCCGATGACGACAGTCAGTACGACGATAACCAGTACGACGACTGGGAGTGATGAAGCAAATCCGCAGGCCGCGGTTTGCAGGTGGCCGGCCGCAAAAATACACGGCCCACGGCCCTGTGCGTAGGGGCCGACCATTAACCTCTCAGACCGCCTTTGGCGGCCAGCTCCCCTATAAAGGGAGCCTTGTGCGTCCCGCTGTGATATTTAACCACAATCCATTCGAATATAATGGTGAGTTTTTACGAGTCACGAACCAAGAATAACGACTTTTCCTCGGACTCAGATGCGGCTTCGCCGCGACAGACTCACGATTTGATTACGACCGTATGCCATTTGTCATAAATTCTGTCCATACATAGGATTCACGGCGGGACGCCTTTGCAGGACGTCCCTTACGATATCGCATACAGGCAATAAAAATTATGCGGCTGTATGCCGCATCCGTAGGGGCTGTCCCAAAGGGCAGCCCGATGTGAGATTTAGTCATAATTTATTCTGATATAATGGAAGGCTCTTTATGAGCTACAGCCTTCCTTATAACTTAGTAAATACGGTTAATGGAATTTCATTGAAGAAGTAATAACAGCCCATATCCTCAATATATTGTAACGTATCACGATACATAGAGTGCTGAAACCAATCGTTAAATACGTAAATAAATACTACCGGATATCCTAGTGGGAAAAATAATTTTTCATATTCCCGCTTTTTAAAATGACAACTGGGCAATTTTTCATCTACGGAACCAGACGAACTTTGAAACTTTTTTTCAATGATAAATGCTGTTTTCGTTATTTCATTAATAAAACATTCATCAGGAAGCCATTGTTTTGAATTATACTGACGATAATCGATTCCACGTGGTGCTAAAAAGCAAGAATATAAAGCATGTTTGGGAACTGAATAGCCAATAAGTTTCTGCTCATTGTAGACTTCATAACCGATTGATTTCCGGTTTGATGAAATTGGATTTAATATGAAGTTATGATATTGTAAGGCATCTTTTAACGAAGTCGTTTGTTCAAATCTTAAACCATTTTTATTGGTTTTTGCGCCTCCGCCATGGGTGTTTGGAATATGAGTCATAATAAAAACCCCTTTCGTAAATAAATTTTAAATTGACTTTTTAGTCATTTTATATGGATCTTTATTATACTCAATTTTTGAGGCACTTTTGACTTTTTAATGAATTTTTAATGATTCTTGAGTGAATTTTTATGATATTCTCATTTTTGCCTCGTACATTTATGATAATAAAAGTTTATTTGAGGTGATAAAATGAAATGGCAGCCAGATGAATTTACCTTGGAAATGACATCGGTATGGTCTTTTCCACAACGAGGAAAATGGGCTACACATGATGGTAAATATCGTGGAAATTGGTCTCCTTATATTCCACGAAATTTAATCCTTCGATATTCTAGCGAAGGGGATAGAATTTTAGACTGTTTTGTAGGTGGGGGAACGACCTTAGTTGAAGCTAAATTGTTAAATAGAAATTGCATTGGCATTGATATAAATGCAAAGGCGCTAGACCGATGTCGCGAAAAATGTGATTTTTCATGCCCTAATATGGGGAAAATTTATTTGAAACAGGGAGATGCGCGGAAACTTCATTTTATACAAGATGAAGCGATTGATTTTATTTGTACTCATCCTCCGTATGCAAATATTATTCAGTATAGTCAAGATATAGAACAGGATTTATCTCGGTTAGAGGTTGAATTATTTTTAGAAGAAATGAAGAAAGTTGTTTGTGAATGTTATCGTGTCTTGAAGAAGGGAAAATTTTGTGCAATCTTAATGGGGGATATTCGGAAAAAAGGGTACGTGATTCCATTGAGCTTTTTTGTTATGGACTTATTTTTACGGCAAGGATTTTCTTTAAAAGAAATGATTATAAAAGAACAGCACAATTGTAAAGCAACCGGTTTTTGGAAGACGAATAGTGTAAAGTATAATTTTTTGCTATTAGCACATGAACATTTATTCGTATTTCACAAAATTAGTTGAAAGATGGGAGGGCTGTTGGTACAATAAGACGAGTAATAATTTTGAGATTGAGGTAAAATAATGACAGAATTTAAAATGAGCCCTTTTGTGAAATGGGCAGGCGGTAAAGGACAGCTGTTGGATACTTTGATTGCGAAACTTCCGGCACATTATGGACGATATTATGAGCCATTTGTAGGGGGAGGCGCTTTTTTATTAGGCTTATCTCCTGAACAGGCAGCTATTAACGATACTAACAGCGTTTTAATCAATATTTATCGTCAGTTGAAAGAAAATGGACATGAAGTGATTGAACGGCTAAAAAATTTAGATTCTGTCCTTTGTGATAAAGAACGGTATTACCAATTAAGAGCGAAATATAATGAAAAAATTATGCAAGGTTGTACTTTGGATACAGAAGTAGCGGCACTTATGATTTGGCTAAATAAACATTGTTTTAATGGATTATACCGGGTTAATAAAAAAGGGCTGTTTAATGTACCTTGGAATCGAAGGGAAAAAGGAAATTCTTTTGATGAAAGCAATTTGCAGGCTATAGGTCAGTATCTTCGGGAAAATGATGTACTCATTTGCAATGAAGATTTTGAAGATTTCTGCACACAAGTTCAGACTGGTGATTTTGTCTATTTTGACAGCCCTTATGTACCTGTTACTGAGACGGCTAATTTTACTGATTATACAGCTGATGGATTTACCTTGGCCGATCACCAGCGATTGGCGAATTTATTTGATGTATTGAATGACCGAGGCGTTTTTATTATGTTATCAAATAATGATACTCCACTAGTCCATGATTTATATGGGCATAAAGGGTATAAAATACAGTCTATTGATGTAAAAAGATTAATTAACTGCAATGCAAAGAAGCGGACGGGGAAAGAGGTTATTATTACAAATTACTGACGGAGGAAAAATGGATAAGCTATTTAAAGGACAACATATTATACCAGCTTATGAAACTGAAACTTCTATGCTTGTTTTTGGGGATACTTTTCAAGTTTTAGATAAGATGAAATCTCAATCGGTTGACTTAGTTTTTGCCGATCCGCCCTACTTTTTATCAAATGGTGGGTTTACTTGTTCTGGGGGAAAACAAGTTTCTGTCAATAAAGGAGATTGGGATACTGCTGATGGCTGGTCTGCAAAACATCGATTTAATCGGCGATGGCTTCATCGCTGCCATCGTATTTTAAAACCGAATGGCAGTATTTGGATTAGTGGTACGCTGCATAATATTTTTTCTATTGGCATGGCTTTGGAGCAAGAAGGGTTTAAGATTATCAATAATATTACCTGGCAAAAGTCCAATCCGCCACCTAACTTAGCTTGTCGTTGTTTTACCCATTCGACAGAAACAATTATTTGGGCTAAATTGAATGATAAGAAAGCGAAACAAACCTTTCATTATGACTTAATGAAAGCAGAAAATGGTGGAAAGCAAATGAAGGATGTTTGGACTACTTCGCTTACTCCGCCATCTGAAAAAACGGAAGGCAAGCATCCGACGCAGAAACCATTAGTTATCTTAGAAAGAATTATTAAAGCTTCTTCTAATGCTGGCGATATTGTATTGGACCCTTTTTGTGGTTCTTCGACGACTGGGGTGGCAGCACAAAAATTAGGAAGAAAATATATTGGTGTTGATAGTAATAACGAATATATTGACTTATCTATAAGGAGATTAAAAAAATGTGCAAACGAAACTTTAAAGATTGGCTGAAGACTATGAGAAAATCAATAAATCAGTATAATTACTATATAGATTTTCCTAAAATATATAAAAACGTTGAGGAAAAGAAAGTTGAGCTTCATATTCTCAATGCCCTAGTAGGCAGCAAGAATATAAAAGAAGAATTTGTTGATATCTTGCATCGTTATCCTGAAGTACTGGAATGTATTCCTATCATTTTAGCAGTACGAGCTAATGAAATTTATGCGCAAGATGAGAACGGTGCTTTTACCTATAATTTTCATAAAATGAATCAGTCTATTGGGCAATATGTCTATTTTATGGAAAAGACAGGGCTGTTTGATTTGATTGCCAATCATATTATTAATAATTTGTATGATTATTATCTTGGTGTTGAAACGGGATTGGATACGAATGGAAGAAAAAATCGCGGTGGCGATCAAATGGAAGATCTTGTTGAACGCTATATTCAGCATACAGGCGTAGAGTATTATAAAGAAATGTATTTGTCAGATGTGGAAGAAAAATGGAGTGTTGATTTATCGGCAATTTCAGCGCAGGGAACGACGACAAAACGTTGGGATTTTGTTGTGAAAACGCAAAATATGATATATGTTATTGAAACTAATTTCTATACATCAGGAGGCTCTAAATTAAATGAAACGAGCCGGAGTTATAAGATGATTGCAGAAGAATCTAAAGATATAACGGATGTAAAATTTGTTTGGATTACTGATGGTGGAGGATGGAAAAGCGCAGCTCGTAATTTAGAAGAAACTTTTCAGGTTATGGATACGCTATACAATATTGCGGATATGGAAAATGGTACTTTAGAAAAGCTATTTTCGATTTAAGCTGATGCACCAGTAGGATTATTTTCCACGAGCCGCGGGTCACTCGAGGCGATGTCGTTAATTTGAATCCGAGGCAGCCTGCGAACTGCCTAAACGCCTCCCTAACAATCTTATCGCTAATGTGATATAATTAACCGTTACGGATAATAGTATCTCATTAGCGATTTTTTGAAGGAGGATTTTTTGGATGCGGCCTTTTGTTCATTTGCATGTTCATACTCAGTACAGTTTATTCGACGGCTTGTGCAAGATTCCCGACATGGTGAAGCGGGCTAAGGAGTTGAATATGCCGGCTGTGGCGATTACGGATCATGGCAATATGTACGGCGTCATTTATCTGTATAAGGAAGCCTGGCTCAGGGTATCAAGCCCATTCTGGGATGCGAAGTGTATATGACCCGGGGCAGCCGTTTTGAAAAGAAGACTAAGGAACGGCTCTGCCATTTGATTTTGCTGGCCAAGGACAATAAGGCTATCATAATCTCATCAAAATCGTGTCCAAAGGCTTCGTCGATGGGGAAAATAATTATCACAAGCCACGTGTCGACTATGATCTGCTCGAACAGTATCATGAAGGACTCATCGCTATGAGTGCCTGCATCGAAGGCCACATCCAGCAGGATATCCTCAATCATAATGAAGAAGGGGCCAAGCGGACGCTGGATCGCCTGGTCTCTCTTTTCGGCAAGGATGACTTTTACTTGGAAGTCCAGAATCACGGGATTCCCGAGGAAAAAGTCGTCCGCACGGTATTCAAGCGCTGGTCCCAGGAGTACGGTCTGAAGCTGGTGGCGACCAATGATTACCATTACATCGACCCCAGTGACGCAGCGGCACAGGAAGTCAAGCTCTGTATTTCTACGGGCAGTACCCTCGATGACCCGTCGCATTTCCGTTTCTATAATAATGAGTTTTATATGAAGAGCGGCGACGAAATGGCGGACCTCTTTGCCGATATGCCCGAAGCCCTGGATACGACGCTGGAAATCGCCGATAAATGCAACGTCGAAATCTCCTTTGATGAACGCCATCTGCCGCAGTTCCCGGTACCGGAAGGGGAAACGGATTCGTCGTATTTGCGCAAGCTCTGCGAGCAGGCCCTGCCGGAAAAATACGACCCCATTACAGCGGAAGTCCGCCAGCGCCTGGACTATGAATTAGGTGTCATCGACACCATGGGGTTCCCGTCATACTTCCTCATCGTCTGGGATTACGTCAAATATGCCCGCGACCATGAAATCCCCGTCGGCCCTGGCCGTGGTTCGGCTGCCGGGTCCGTCGTCGCCTATTTGCTGGGCATTACCGGACTGGACCCGCTCAAGTACGACCTCCTCTTCGAACGCTTCCTCAATCCGGAACGCGTCACCATGCCGGATATCGACATGGATTTCTGCTATGAAAACCGGGGCCGCGTCATCGACTACGTTACCCGGAAGTATGGCGTCGACCACGTATCGCAGATCATCACCTTCGGGACACTGGCGGCAAAGGCTGTCTTGCGCGATGTCGGCCGCGTCCTCGATATCCCCTTGAGTGAAGTGAACCGCATCGTCAAGCTGGTCCCTAATGAATTGGGCATGACCCTCGACAAGGCCTTGAAGATGAGCAAGGAATTTCGCGAGGAATATGAACATAACGCTACGGTCCACCGCCTCGTCGATTTCGGCAAATCCCTGGAAGGCCTGGTCCGCCATTCGTCGACTCACGCCGCAGGTGTCGTCATCTCGGCGGCGCCTGTCGATGACTACGTGCCGGTCCAACATTCCAAGGAAGGCGACTTGACGACACAGTATGAAAAGGACCTCGTCGAAGAACTGGGCCTGCTCAAGATGGACTTCCTGGGGCTGCGGACGCTGACCGTTATCGGTGATGCCGTCAAGATGATTAAAAAGACCACGGCATCGACCTGGATATCAATGCCATCCCCCTGGATGACCCGGCAACGTGCCAGCTCCTGACCGAAGGCGACACGGCCGGCGTCTTCCAGATGGAATCATCGGGCATTACCAACCTGGTCAAGGAACTGGCACCGAAGCATTTCGAAGACATGATCCCCCTCGTCGCCTTGTATCGTCCGGGGCCTTTGGGCAGCGGCATGGTCGATGACTTCATTAAAGGCAGTCACGGCGAAAAGAAAGTCACCTACCTGCACCCGCTGCTGGAGCCGATCTTGAAAGATACGTATGGTGTCATCCTCTATCAGGAACAGGTCATGCAGATCGCCTCGGTCATGGGGGGCTTTTCCCTGGGCCAGGCTGATTTGCTGCGCCGCGCCATGGGCAAGAAGAAAGAATCCATCCTGGTCGCCCAGCGGGCGAATTTCCTGGCAGGGACGCGGAAGAATGAGATTCCCGACGACATTGCCAACAAGGTCTTCGACCTCATGGTCTATTTTGCCGGCTATGGGTTCAATAAATCCCACTCTGCCGCCTATGCTTACGTAGCCTGGCAGACGGCGTACCTCAAGGCCCATTACCGGCCGGAATTCATGGCGGCGACCATGACCAGCATGATCAACGATGTCAGTAAAATCAGTTACTACGTCGCCGAATGTCGTCGTCACGGCGTTCAGGTCCTGTCGCCGGATGTCAATGCCAGCGTATCCATGTTCTCCGTTCAGGACGGGGCCATCCGCTTCGGCCTGTCTGGCGTCAAGAGCGTCGGCGGCAATGCCATCGACGCCATCGTCAAGGCCCGCGAAGCAGGCGGCCCATTTACGTCGCTCGGCGATTTTTGCAGCCGCGTCGATTACCATATCGTCAACAAGCGGGCGCTGGAAAGCTTGATCAAATGCGGCGCTATGGATTCTTTGGGCAAAAAGCGGTCCCAGCTCATGGCCGTCATCGACCAGGCTATCGCCATGGGTTCTTTGAGCCAGAAAGATTATGCGTCGGGACAAATGGGGCTTTTCGATGATGAAGAAACGGTCATGACGGAACTGGAATATCCTGATATCGACGAATATCCCATTGAAATGCGCCTGGCTATGGAAAAAGAATACGATGGCTTCTATTTTAGCGGCCATCCCCTCAATAAATATAAGGATATCATGAAGAAATTGACGCCTTTGTCCGTCCTCTATGGGGACGACGGACGCCAATATGATGGCAAGCTGATGAATGTCGGCGGCTTGATTACGGCTAAGAAACAGGTCATGACCAAGCGCAATGAACAAATGGCCATCATTACCGTGGAAGACTTCACCCATACCGTGTCGGTCGTCGTCTTTCCCAAGACCTATGCCCGTTATCAGCAGGCTGTTGCCGTCGATATGGCCGTCGCCATCCGCGGCCGGGCCGACATCAACGACGACAGTATCCAGATCCTGGCAGAAGAAGTGAAGCCGCTGGACCAGGAAAAGGGAGAACCCGTGCAGCCGGCAGCCGTTTCCTCTTCGGCAGCCCGTCAGGCCGGTGACTATTGGCATCCCGGCATGGGTGCGAAACTGTTCATCAAGATTCCGGCTCACCTGGAACGGACCGACTTGGCCGGCCGCATCGGCCAGGTCCTGGAACAGCATCCGGGACCGGTCAAGGTCTATTTCCACCTCATGGGAAGCCGCAAGACGATTTTGACCAATGAAAAATATTGGGTAGAAACGACAGAAGATTTGCGGCAAACGCTGCAGGCCATGCTGGAACCGCGGTCCCTCGTCGTGCAGTGAGACGTATGAAGGCTTCTGTCATCATGCAAGGTCCCTTTGCTTCACAGTTTGTAGTATGGAGTTCACTACAAACTACAAACTGCAAACTTAATACTCAAAAAGAGGCTGCCTTAACGCGACAGCCTCTTTTTGTCATTTCCCCGGGTCAGCCATGATCTTAGCCAGGACGACGCGGTATCTATCGTTGTATTTTCTCATAGAATCGTTGATGTCCCGGCGGATGCGGGCGATGCTTTCGACGTTATATTCTGCCGGCGGGATGTGGATGTCACAGATGACATTGAGCCGGGCGTGGCCTGACGTGATGCGCAGGTGTCCGTATGATAGCGGGGATATTTTTCGTGGACGATCTGGTCCAAAACGCGTCGGACGGCGTTGATTTGGTGGATGTCCGTGCAGAGCGGGTCCATATGGATGTTGACTTCCATGTGGTACTTGTCCTGCAATTCGTCTTCCAGGACGTCCAAGGCGGCGTGGACTTCGACCAGGTCGGCTTTATCCGGGACTTCGGCGTGGATCGAGCCGAACATGCGGCCCGGGCCGTAGTCGTGGATGCGGATGTCGTGGACACCGAGACGTGGGGACATTTCAAAGCCATGGCTACGATGCCCCGGACGAGTTCCGGATCTGGCGCCTTTCCCAGGAGGATGTTGATGACGTCTTTGGCAATGCCGTAGCCGGCGTACATGATCATCAAGCGATAGCCGTGCCGGCAGCGGCATCGATGGCAGGGTCGTGAATTGTTGGGCAATGGTAGCGACCAGGACGCCCGTCGTGGCGATGGCATCGGTAATGCTGTCAGCAGCTGTTGCGTCATTGACGCCGGAATTGATTTTCTTGCCGATATAGCGGTTATAAAGGCACATCCAGACTTTGACGGCGATAGAGATGACGAGGACACCGATGCTCCAATAGGAAAATTCCATATCTTCCGGTTCAAAGAATTTTTCAATCGACGTTTCACAGAGCTTGTAGCCGACGACGAGGATGATGATGGAAATGGTAAGCGATGCCAGATATTCGAAGCGGCCATGGCCGAAGGGATGTTCTTTGTCTGGCGGCCGGTTGCTCAGCTTGGCGCTGATGATGGAGATGAATGACGAGCCATATCGGTCAGGTTGTTGAAGGCATCGGATAAGATACCGATGCTGTTGCTCATCATGCCGACGAGAAATTTGCTGACAAAGAGGAATAAGTTGCAGAGAATACCTAAGATACCGCCGAGGATGCTGTATTGTTCACGGACGTGTTTATCGTCTGTGTCTTCATAGTTCTTGATGAAGCGGCGGATAATAAATTCAATCATATAAAGTCACCCAGCTTTCTGATTCCCTCCATTATAGCAGAGATATCAAGAGATACAAGATATAACGAGAAAGAAAATGAGAATAACTGGATTGCTAAAAAGTCATGATACTATCGAAAATGGGAATAGTTATTGAGTATTTTGCCTTGAAGAATTGCAATTCCGTGATTTTTCTATATAATAGAAAGGAAACTTAGAAAATAATAAGTTTGTAAATTATATGTTGAGGAGGATGTATGAATATACGAAAATTACTTATTTTTGATATGGATGGGACCATGTTTGACACGGAGCCTATTTCTTATCGTTGTTGGCGGGACGTGTCAGCCCGATATGGATTCAATCTGGACCGACAGGTGTTCGACCACATGCTTGGCCGTGATAATCGGCGCATCCGGGCTATCTGTGACGATGCTTTTGGGCCGTCCTATCCCTATGATGCCATTTGTCGGGAAAAGTGGCCTTGCAGCTGGACTATTACCGTACTCATGATATCCCTGTCAAACCGGGGTTGCTCCAGGTCCTGCACTATGCCAGGGAAGCAGGGATGGCCTGCGCCGTCGCCTCGTCGTCACCGCGGGCATTGATTGAATATTTATTAGATAAAACAGGCGTGGCCTCCTTCTTTTCCGTTGTCCAGAGCGGGGAAGAGGCAGCCCATGGCAAGCCGGATCCGATGTGTTTCTCATGGCTTGCGACAAGGCCCTCGTTGAACCGTCCCGGGCTTTGGTGTTGGAAGACTCCGAAAATGGTATCCTTGCCGCCCATGCGGCGGGAATCCCGTCTATCTGGATTCCCGATTTAATTACCATTCCCAAAGACGTACAGGCCCTGGCCTGGAAATGTTGTCACAGCCTGGATGAAGTACCGGAGCTGTTGGAGAAAGGAGATTATCATGATGACACAGAATAAGCGGAGCCGCTGGCTTTTGCTCATGACCGTATTGTTAGGGATGCTGGCGGCGATTGCCCCGTTGTCGACGGATATGTACCTGCCGGCCCTGCCGTCGATGATGACGGCATTTGGCGTTACGCCGTCGGTTATCCAGCTGACCTTGACGGCTTCCATGGCCGGCATGGCCCTGGGGCAAATTGCCGTCGGTCCTATCAGCGACGATAAGGGTCGGCGCTACCCCTGATGGTCGGCATGGCTATTTTCACCTTGTCGACGGTGGCTGTATTTGGTCGCCGTCCATTCAGATTTTCCTCATCTTTCGCCTCATTCAGGGATGCGCCGGCGGTGCCGGTATCGTCCTGTCCCGGGCCATTGCCCGCGATATCTGCAAGGGCAGTGCCTTGACGCGTCTCTTTGCCATGCTCATGCTGGTCAATGGGATTGCTCCTATCCTGGCTCCCGTCATCGGCGGCCAGATCCTGCGCTTTGCCCCGTGGGAAGGCGTCTTCCTTTTCATTGCCATTGTCGGGCTGCTCCTGACCGTATCGGCCGGTTTGATGCGTGAAACCCTGCCTCAGCGGCGACGCGTTTCCGGTGGCATGGCGGCCAGTCTGAACGGCTTTACGGCCCTGTTCCGTCAGCCTTATTTCATGGGTCATTGTATCATGCAGTGCTTTGCTTTTGCCGCCTTTTTTGCCTATATTTCCGGATCGTCCTTTGTTTTCCAGAATGTCTACAGCGTATCGGCTCAGGCTTTCAGCCTCATCTTTGGCATCAATGGTGTCGGCTCATGATCAACGGTGCCGTTACGGGCCGGTTGACAGGCCGCATTGCTGACTGGAAACTCCTGCGGTTTTCCTTGTTCCTGGCCGCTGTCGGCAGCGTGGCCCTGCTGGCAGCCTTCAGTACCGACATGCCGCTGCCGGTCATCATGGTCCTCCTGTTCCTGACCGTATCGACGCTGTCCATGATGAGCACCAGCAGTTTTTCCATGGCTATGCAGGACCAGGGACGCAGTGCCGGCAGTGCATCGGCTCTCATCGGATTCTTTTCCATGATCAGCGGCGCCGTCATGGCCCCTGTCGTCGGCATCGCTGGCGACCATACGGCCATTCCCATGGGCATCGTCATGGTCATCGGCGAAATCGGTGCCCTCCTGACCTTCTATGCCTTGATCTATCCGAAACATAAGGATAGTTTGTAGCATGGGGGTTGTAGAAGAGGGTTTAAATTTAAAACCATCCGCTAACCACTAACTGCTAGCCACTAACCACTTAAAATGCTTGCCGCATATGCGGCAAGCCATTTTTTCATATATTCCGTGCGACGAGTTTATCGAGTGGTTCATCTGCCGCTGGAAGGGGATATCCGGGTTTTTGCGACAGGTACTCCAAGGTGAAGCCCAGGCAGGTGGCGGCGCCGTAGGTCAGGCCGTCTTCGTCGAGGTCAAATTCGGGCGTGTGGTGATTGGCACCGCAGCCTTTTTCTTTGTTTTCGATGCCTGTAAAAGTCAGGATGCCCGGGTAAAGGCGGGAGGTGATGGCGAAGGTTTCCGATGCATCCAGGGCGTGCAGTCCGTGAGGGCATCGGTGCCGATATATTTTTCGACGGCTTTTTCGGCGATTCCGACGCAGACCGGATTGTTCTGGACTTCAAAGAGCGGTTCCGGCATGTGCAGGATGTCATAGCGGCAGTCATAGGTCTGGCAGGCGTTGGCGAGGATGCGCTTAAATTCTTCATAGAAGCGCTTGCCAGCGTGGTCGTAGCTGAAGAAGCGGCAGGTGCCGGCAAAGGTCAGGCTGTTGGGGATGACGTTGAGGACGTCACCGCTGTGCAGGCTGCCGATGGAGAAGGTCAGACATTCTTTCGGTGGTACAGCCCGCATCCGCAGGGCCTGCATATTGCCGTAGAAGTCGTGGAAGCAGTCGATGGGGCTTTCGGCCAGGTCCGGCCGGGAGCCGTGGCCGCCGTGGCCGTCGATGCGGATTTCAAAGCCGAAGCCGCCGGCCATGGGAGCTTCGTGGCAGATAGCAACTTTGCCTGCCGGAATATCCCAGCGGACGTGGGTTGCGTAGCAGGCGTCGATATGCCAGGGACTATCGGTTTCCAAGTAGCGCAGGAGATATTCCAAAGGCCCTGATTCCTCTTCGCCTCGTTCAAACATCAAGACGACTGTGCCGTCCCACTGGTCCTTCCAGCGGTTGAGCCATTTCGCGGCCATGAGCTGCATGGCCATGTGGCCGTCGTGCCCACAGGCATGCATGACGCCGTGGTTCTGGGAGCGGCAGACGCGGGGACGGGATAAGTTCTTCTCGCCTTCCTCAATGGGCAGGGCATCGACGTCGGCCCGCAGGAGCAGGGTCTTGCCTGGGCCTTTGCCATCGATCCAGGCGATGAGTCCGCCTTTATCGATTATGCGATAGGAAATGCCATAGCCTTTCAATGTTTCCGCAATGTAGGCCAAGGTCTGGTCTTCCTGTTTGGACAGTTCCGGATGTTCATGAAAATGGCGGCGCAAGGCGACGAGTTCGCCCTGGTCTTTGCGTACTGTTTCGAGAATATCGATCATCTTTGCTTCCCCCTCCAGGTTATTCTTCAATCCCGATGCGGGCGGCAATGCCCCGGTCAAAGGGATGTTTGATTTTCTTGATTTCAGAGACGTAATCGGCTAAGTCCAGCAATGCCGGACTGGGATTGCGGCCGGTCAGGACGACTTCTGTATGAGCCGGTTTTCCTTTTAAGAAATGGATGACCTGTTCTTCCGGGACGAGTCCCAGGGCACAGGCGCCGACGAGCTCATCGCAGACGGCCAGGTCGGGTGATGCTTTTCGCAGAAGTCCTGGATTTTTTGCAACAGTGTTGTCTGGGCTTGGCAGGTCTCTTTTTTTTCGTCTGCCGTCATCTGGAACGTGAACTTGGTCATGGCTTTTCCCCTCAGGACCGTGACCTGCGTCAGGGCTTTGAGGCTTCCAGTTCGCCCGTCGGCCGGCCCTTGAGAAATTGCGCGAAGAGGACCTTGCCGCCCCGGCCGGCACAACGAAGGACCAGCCCAATGAAGCCGTCGTCTTGCCCTTGCCGTCACCACAATATATATGTATTAAACCGGTATCCATCCTATCACCTCGCACTATTATAATGTCATTATTATACCATAATCAAAAGGGGGCAGGTAGTGGCCAGGCGCATCCATTCGTGATATAATATAACATCAGTTAATTTTTTGTGAAAGGAAGGCCGGGAAAATGGAAGAACGAGCCTGTCAGCTATTGACAGCTTTAGAAGATGCAGGCTTTGAAGCCTATGTCGTCGGCGGTGCTGTGCGCGACCTGCTCATGGGGAAAGAGCCGCATGATTACGACATTACCACGTCTGCCCGGCCAGAAGATATACGGGCTGTTGCCGAAAAAGAAGGCTGGCATACGGTTGAAATCCATGGCGAAGCCTTCGGCATCGTCGTCGTTGTTGTCGGTGGCCAGACTTTTGAAGTCGCCACCTTCCGCGGCGAAGCCTATGGAGAAGACAGCCACCGTCCCGATACGGTCTGGTATGCCGATACCCTGCGTGAAGACGTCCTGCGCCGCGACTTCACGGTCAATGCCATGGCCATGGATTGGCGCGGCGATATTTACGACTACGTCGGCGGCCAGAAAGATTTACGCAAGAAGCGGCTGGTCACTGTCGGCGATCCGGTCCGCCGCTTCCAGGAAGATGCCCTGCGGTTGTTCCGGGCCTGCCGCTTTGCCGGCCAGCTCGACTTCATGGCTTCAAAAGAATTGATCCAGGCCATGCCAAAGGCCTTTGGCCGCGTTTCTGGCTTGTCTTTAGAACGAGTCGTCAATGAAATGGACCGCCTCATGGTTACGCCGGCGGCTTACCGGGGGCTGGATATTCTGGTCCGCACCGGTCTCGGTAGCTGTTCGTGCCGACAGAAGGTGAAAGGCTGCTATGAAGCCGTCCCAATCCTGCCGGAATTGAGCCATCTGCCGGAAACGCCGCAGTCGAAGCCTTTCCATCTCTTCGATGCCTGGTGCATACCTTGGCGACTGTCGCTCATACGCCGCCGGACCTGACTATCCGATATGCGGCGTTATT